>OGJJ01000544.1_pt1 | contig 34176 bp, 27 predicted proteins | sample 1572081 | NCBI WGS metagenome assembly OGJJ01 (sample SAMEA2582122, study PRJEB24529) | metagenome | biome: Human gut stool | place: China | collected 2011
GGACCATGAAATTATGAGCAGTATCGTTCAGCCGCTGACGGATTAAATTTTTAAAGATTGATATCAAATGGGTTTTTACTAAAATTTTATGTTATAATTTTACTAAGAGAGAAATGAAGAGGTAAACCCGTCAAGATAAGGGAGGAAAACACTTTGGCTATTTTAGTTGCAGGTGGGGCCGGATACATTGGCTCACACATGGTTAAAGATTTAATTGAACATGGTTATGACGTGGTCGTTGCAGACAACCTTTCAACGGGACACAAAAAGGCCATCAATCCAAAGGCTAAGTTCTACTATGGCGACATTCGCGATCGTGCCTTTCTGGATCGGATTTTCGTTAATGAAGATATTGAAGCCGTAGTTCACTTTGCGGCCTTCTCAATCGTTCCCGAATCAATGAGTGAGCCTTTGAAGTACTTTGACAACAACACGAGTGGCATGGTTACGCTTTTGGAAGCCATGCGCGACTTTGGCGTTAAGTACATTGTCTTTAGCTCAACGGCGGCTACTTATGGTACGCCGGAACACATGCCAATTAAAGAAACCGATCCGCAAAAGCCAATCAATCCATATGGTCTGTCCAAGCTGATGATGGAACAAATGATGGCATGGGCTGACAAGGCTTATGGTATTAAATTCGTGGCGCTGCGCTACTTCAACGTGGCCGGCTGCGGTCCGGTGGAGCTTGAGGATCCGGCCATCCTGAACCTCATCCCGATGCTGTTCAATCGCCTCAAGCAGGGCAAGGCTCCCGCCATCTTCGGCGACGACTACCCGACTCCGGACGGCACCTGCGTGCGCGACTACATCCACGTCTCCGACTTGGCCGACGCCCACATCGCCGCCCTCAAGTACCTCGACCGTGACGAGCGCAAGTACGACGCCTTCAACGTCGGCACCGGCGAAGGCACCTCCGTGCGCCAGATCGTCGACGAAGTCAAGAAGGTCACCGGTCTGCCGTTCACCGAGGCTGTCATGGCCCGCCGCGCCGGCGACCCGCCGCACCTGATCGGCTCCCCGAAGCGCATCAACGAGGAGATGGGCTGGCATGCCAAGTACGACGTGGAAGACATCGTCAAGTCCGCGTGGGATGCCTGGCAGGCCAACCCCGAACACCACATCGACGTCGACACCTGGAAGCAGGCTGACTGAGATTGACGGTCACTTTGCGGTGGATGCCGCGAAGCGTTTCCGTCCATAAGGGCGTGGCCGGGGTTCCGGTCGCGCCCTTCGTCGTTTTGTGGATGTTTGTGACAGACGTGTTCGCGTGCTGGTGATAGCAAAAACCTTGAAATTATGCGGAACACGCCGAAGTTTGCATGACTGGCGAATTTCAGTAATATATACATCTGTTGCCTCACGCAAGTGAGAACAATGGCCCCGTAGCTCAGTTGGTTAGAGCGCCGCCCTGTCACGGCGGAGGTCACCGGTTCAAGTCCGGCCGGGGTCGCTGGAATGGTTATGAAGCCCGGATTATCCGGGTTTTTGACTGTTCATGGCTCTGTAGCTCAGTTGGTAGAGCGAGCGACTGAAAATCGCTAGGTCAACGGATCGACGCCGTTCGGAGCCACCATAATGAAGCCCCGCCTTGTGCGGGGCTTTTGCATATCCGTCACGTATCTACTCCGGCGGGCTGGCCGGTCAATGCAAAGGCTCGCGTTCGCCAACAACTGTCTTCCTCGCCGCAACTACGCACGCCAACAGCACCAATGCGAACATCGATCCGAACAGCAACCCGGTCTTAAGACTGTCGCCATTGGCAGAGGCCACCAGTCCCACTACGGCAGGGCCGCCGGCGCATCCGAGGTCGCCGGCCACGGCTAGTAGCGCGAACATCAGCGTACCGCCACCGGGCATGGCGTCTGCAGCCATCGAGAACGTTCCGGGCCACATAATACCCACTGAAAAACCGGTGAGCGCACAGGCAAGCAGACCCAGTACCGGTGCCGTGGTTAGGGCTGCGGTCAGATACATGGCCACGCACAGTACGGAACTGCTGGCAATGAATGCCGTGAGATCCAGTCGATGCCCCAGCACTCCGTAAATCGTGCGGGACAGGCCCATCATCAGGGCGAATGCGGCAGGTCCCGCCAAGTCGCCAATCACCTTGGTCACGCCCAGACCGGACTCGGCGAACGCGCTGGCCCACTGGCTCATGCCCTGTTCGGCCGCGCCCGCGCACAGCATCATAAGGAACATCAGGTAGAACACCGGCTTCTTCGACAAGTCGGCGAACCGCATGGTCGCCGTGCCTTCCGGCACAATGCGCGGCATGGGAGCGCCAGCGAACATCGCGATGCCGATGGCAGGCACAATCGCCCACAAGCAAGCGAGAACCGGCCATGAGCCGGTGCCGAACGCAAACAGAAACAGCGTGGAGATGGCCACGGTGCCGAGCTGGCCCCAGCAGTAGAAGGAGTGCAGCAGGCTCATCGCCTTGGCCTTGTGTTCGCTCGGGCAGGCCTCGACGATGGGGGAGACCATGACCTCGATGAGTCCGCCGCCGAGCGCGTAGAGGAAAATCGCCGCCAGAATCGCGAGATACGGGTCCGGCACGCGGGTGGGGAGCAAGCCCAACGCCAGCAGTCCGGCAAGGGCGGCCAGGTGGGCGGCGATAATGCACGGCTTGTATCCGATGCGGTCCACGAACTTGCCGGCCAGCACGTCCACGACCAGTTGGGTGACGAAGTTGACGGTGATGAGGGCGGAAAGCCGCGCCATGTCGATGCCGAGTGTCGCCGCGAACGTGACGAACAGCAACGGCATGAAGTTATTGATTACCGCCTGAGTGATGTATCCCACGAAGCAGGCGGTGACAGTGTGGTTGTAGTTCGGGGCTGTGGCGCTCATAGAGTCAGTATTGCAGAAAAAGCACCCGCGAAATGCGCGTGCGAAGAGAATCGTGTGGGACGGCAGATGAACAATGGTAAAAACCGCGTGCCGTCCCACAAAAAGGAATCAGGCCTGCCACCATTGGCGCAGGGGGTACCACTTGCCGTCCGGGTGGGCCACGCGATCCGGCTTGACGGCCAAGAACTGGTGAATCTGGATGCCGTCGAGCTCGAAGTTCAGAGCGCAGGCGGCCATGTACATACCCCATACCTTGGCGCGTTCAAAGCCGACCTGCTTGACCGCGTCGTCCCAATGCTCGGAGAGGTTCTGGTTCCAGTGATGCAGGGTGAGCGCGTAGTGCTGGCGCAGGTTCTCCTGATGCACCACGTTGAAGCCGGCGTCATGGATGCACGATTCGATGAAGCCGGGCGCGCCGAGATCACCGTCCGGGAAGATGTAACGGTCGAGGAATTCGTCGGTACCGGGCTTGCCGTGAGGCTTGTCATGGCTGATGGTGATCTGGTGGTTCAGCAGTCGGCCCATCGGCTTCAGAAGGCGGAACATCTCTTCGAAGTAGCTCTGGTAGTTCTTGACGCCTACGTGCTCCATCATGCCGATCGAGCAGATACCGTCGAAGTCGTGCTCAGGCACCTCGCGGTAGTCCTGCACACGCACTTCGGCCAGATCCTGCAGCCCTTCACAGGCGATCCATTCGTTGGCGTACGCGGCCTGTTCCTTGGAAAGGGTGACGCCGAGCGCCTTGATGCCGCGACGGGCGGCGGTGATGACCATCGAACCCCAGCCGCAGCCGATGTCCAGTAAGCGCTGGCCGGGCTGCAAGTCCAGTTTGTCGAGAATCAGGCGCAGTTTGTTGGCCTGTGCGTCTTCAAGGCTCATGTGTTCGTTGTCGAATACCGCGCAAGTGTAGGTCATGGAGGATCCAAGGAAGTCGGCGTAGAACTCGTTGGACATGTCGTAGTGGAAGCTGACGGTTTCCGAATCGGCCTTTTCGGTGTGCGGCATCAGGCCACGCTTGATACGGGCGAACTTGCTCGGGCCCTCGGTGGCGGGCACCGGCGGCTTCTTGAAGCCATGGCTCAGGATGCCGGCAGATACGCGGGCAATTGATGTGGGAGTGAGTGGGCGAACGTATTTGGACAGCGACACCAGCTTGCGCATCGCCGGATACGGGTCGGCGTAGTCAATGCCGTCCACGTCGAAATCGCCCAGAATGTATGAGCGCACGATGCCGATTTCATTCGGGTGCGCGAGTAGCTGGTACATGCAGTTCGGCGTGGCGATTTTGACCTTCAAATCCGCGTCTGCCGGGCCGAAATGCGAGCCGTCGAAAGCGTCGATACGAACGGGAGTGGCGGGGTCGAGAAACAGGGACGCCATCTCGCCGACCGTCATAGCCTTGCCATTTGCCATTATCTACCTCATTCTCTTATGATGATCACCCCAACTGTCGAGGTATCTTAGTCCTCTTCAGGAGACTGAAACCGTTGAATACACCATCTGGTGAACCAGTTCGCGTTCGGCTGATGAAGCACGAATGGAATTAGGCATCTCGCATATTGATTGCGCTACGCGCGAAGTAGGCGGATGAGAGACGAGTTTCTCGGAGAGCGTCAGATGACTCCGGAAAATGGTCTTATCGTTGAGATTTCGGGCGATGGAACTGGTTTGGTCAATGGACAATAATTCGACAAGTGCGGAATTACGCCATTTCTTGCCATTATTTTCAGTGTTGTTCTTTCAGCGTGTTTTCAGGCGAATGCTCATGCGCGGAGTAGACTGGGGAACCGTTGGACCACTCAAAGACAGAGTGGACCACCAGTTAAGACACTAGCTCAAAAGGAGAGCCCCTATGGTGTACCGCATGATTTTCAACCAGACTGCATACTTCGGACGTGGCGCGATCAAGGAGATTCCGGCCGTCGCCAAGCAGCACGGCTTCAAGAAGGCGTTCATCGTCACTGATCCGGTACTGCTGGAGACCGGCACCGCCAAGAAGGTCACCAAGGTTCTGGATGAGGCCGGCCTGCCGTACGAGGTGTTCTCCAACGTCAAGCCGAACCCGCCGGTCGAGTGCATCAAGGACGGCGTCGCCAAGTTCGCCGAGTCCGGTGCGGACTTCCTGATCGGCCTGGGCGGCGGCTCCCCGCAAGACACCTGCAAGGGCATCGGCATCATCACCGCCAACCCGGAGTTCGCCGACGTGCTTTCTCTGGAAGGCGTCGCGGATACCAAGAACCCGTCCGTCCCGATCTTCGGCGTGCCGACCACCGCCGGCACCGCCTCGGAGACGACCATCAACTACGTGGTCACCGACACGGCCAACAAGCGCAAGTTCGTGGCTGTCGACCCGCACGACATCCCGATCGTCGCTTTCGTGGACCCGGATCTGACCGACTCGATGCCGCGCGGCCTGAAGGTCGCCACCGGACTTGACGCCCTGACCCACGCCATCGAGGGTTACATTACCCCGGGTGCCTGGAGCCTGTCCGACTGCCTGTCCATGCAGACCATCCGCATGATTGCCAAGAACCTGGCCAAGTCCGCCGACGGCGACATTCCGGCCGGCGAGCAGATGGCCTACGCGTCCTACATCACCGGTATGGCCTACTCCAACGTGGGCCTCGGTCTGGTGCACGGCATGGCTCACCCGCTGGGCGGCCGTCTGGGCGTGGCCCACGGTGTGGCCAACGGTATTCTGCTGGCCCCGGTCATGGAATACAACAAGGACTTCACCGGTGAGAAGTACCGCGACATCGCCGATGCGTTCGGTGTTGAGGACGCCTACACCGGCGACCTGGAGAAGGTGCGCGAAGAGGCCGTGCAGGCCGTCCACAAGCTGACCGTGGATCTGAAGAACCCGACCACGATTTCCGAAGTGGGCGCCACCGAGGCCGACCTTGAGCCGCTGGCTCACGATGCCTTCAACGACGTGTGCACCCCCGGCAACCCGCGTCAGGCAACCGAAGAGGACATCCTCGCGATTTACAAGTCGCTGATGTGATCAGTCAATGACAGTAAACATTAGCTCCCTCTGATGAGGGAGCTGTCAGCGTAGCTGACTGAGGGAGAGAAGTTGCGGCGTAGCCGCTGAATAATAGGTATCGGCCTGCGTCCGATTCAATGTTTTAGCGACTGCGTCGCAGTCTCTTCCTCAGTCTCACTTCATTCGACAGCTCCCTTATCAGAGGGAGCTTGCATAAGCAGAGGGGGCTCGTATATCTAGCTACTTTTCGTGCTTTTCGTCGTAGACTTCGTCGGTGGGGGTCTCGTCGTACAGCTGCTTGCCTTGCGCCTCCGCCAGTTCCATCTGCTCGTTGATCCACGCGGCTTCAGCCGGATTGATATCCGCGGAATTCAGCACTTTCTGCCACACCGGGTAGAACATATGCATCGCCGGATACATGGCGGTGAACAACACCTCCGGCTTATGCGTGCGCGTATGTTGCGGATGCGCATCAAACGTATTCTTAAAACGTCGCATGTAGCTCAGGAACGAACTCAACGACGTATCCATCCGTCGCGCACTCATCGCGGCGATCATGCGCGGCGAGTACACGGTTTTCAGATCCTTGCCCATCAAATGCAGGGAAATATCGATATCCTCATGCATCACATCGGCCTTATCCCGGCAGACCTCATTCACAATCTGATGCCAGGCCGAAGCGCGCAAGGCCATATTCGAGCCGAACAGCAGCGGCTGGCCGCCATCGGCACGGTAGATTCGCTTGCGTAAGGAATTGTCGCCTTTCAACCCGAAATGGCGTGAGGGCATGTCGTAATACATCACCGGACCAGTGGCACCCATCGCGGCCGGGTCTTCGGTGAAGATGCCGGAGACCACCTCCACCCAGTCAGGCCGGATCATACAGTCGGCGTCAAAACGGCCCAGCACATCGCCGGTCGCGGCGTTCAGGCCAAAGTTGCGGGTGGGAATCAGCCCCTGTTCATCGTTCTGGTGCAACAGTTTGACCGGGGCCTCAGGATGTTCGGCAATGAACTGTTCGACAACCGCACAGGTGTTGTCCGTAGAACGATTGTCCACCACCAGCACCTCATGCGGCATGATGGTCTGACGGGTGGCGTTCAGCAGGCAGTCGCGGATGCGTTCGGCTTCGTTCCACGCTGGGATGATGATCGAAACGTTGAGCATAACATCAACAATAGAAAAGCGGGTGTACGCCGCCGGCGTATCCGAGCTTCAAACCCCTCGCTACAATGGGGAGCCATGAGCGAACGCGTGCGAAACGTAAACAGCACCGACACGTTGAGAACCGGTGCCGCAGAGGCCGGGGCAGACCCGGACGACGAGAATCGTATCGACTTTGGTACTTTGTTCCCCGCCAAGGGAGATTCCCGTAGGCCACCGGAATGGTTCGGCCGCGCGCTGCTGTATGTGGCCCTCGCCGTCATCGTATTCATGTTCTGCTGGCGCTCGTGGGGCGACATCTCCTATCTAGTGCTCGACATCATCATCTCGCTGTTCCTGGCGCTGGCCGTCGAACCGTTGGTGGTGGCGCTGGTGGCTCATGGCTGGAAGCGTGGCGTGGCTTCCGCCGTCAGCTTGGTGGGCGTGGCCGTGGTCGTGGGTGTGCTGCTCACGCTATTTGGCAACATGTTCGTACAGCAGATGATTGCCATGGTCCGCGGTTTGCCGGCCATGTATGAGCAGATTCGTGAGTTCGTGGACCAGTATGCCACGTTCAAGATGCCGGAAATCAGCAATCTCGGCATGGAAATCTTCAACAATATCCAGACCTCGTGGGTCACCGATTTTGCCGGTACCGCCATGAGTACGGTGGGCGGCCTGTTCTCCTTCCTGCTGAACCTCATGACCGTGGTCATGACCACGTATTACATCTCCGCCGCCGGCCCCAAACTGCGCCGCTCCTTCTGCCAGTGGCTGGCCCCCAACACGCAGCGCCGATTCCTGCTGGTGTGGACCGTGGCCCAAGGCCAGATTTCGTCCTTCCTGTTCTCCCGTTCGATTCTGGCGTTGATCAACGCCACCTGCACTGCCATCTTCTTAGAGATTCTGCATGTGCCCTACTGGCTGCCGTTGGCCCTGTTCTGCGGCGTGGTGTCCCAGTTCATCCCCACGGTCGGCACCTATATCGGCGGCGCGCTGCCGGTGCTGTTCGCTTGGGGCAACCGCGGATGGACGTACGCCGTGGCGGTGCTGGTGTTCATCATCGTCTACCAGCAGATCGAGAACCTGATTCTCTCGCCGAGGATTTCGCAGCGCACGATGGATATCAACGCGGCCGTCGCCTTCCTCGCGGTGCTGGCGTTCGGCTCGCTGTTCGGCGCGTTTGGCGCGTTCCTGGCGCTGCCGGTCACCGCATCGCTGCAGGCCATCTTCCGTGCGTACACCAAGCGCTATGAGCTGATTGACTCACCACTGATGAACGATCCGACTCCGGAGAAGAAGTCCAAGATCGTCGAGGCGTCCGAAGCGTTCGGCGAGCATGTGCTGCAGCCGATCGGCGAGCACATGCCGCGTGCGGCCAAGGGGTCCACCAGCCGTGTGCCGATGAATGAGGAACTGCGTTTGCTGCAGGAACAGATCTATGCGATTCCGCCACACGAGACGAAAGAATCCGATTTGGACGATTCCGCCACCGTGGCGATTCCGCAGCGTGGTGCCGCGGATACGCAGCAGTCTGAGCAGCCCGAGCAACGCAAGCAAACCAAGCAGTCTGATCAATCTGCCTCCAGCAATCCTAGGGCAGGGTGGCGCTGATGACTCTGCTTTCCGTACTCGATATTCTTCTGATGATCGTCGGCGGTGCCGGCATGATATATCAGGGACTGTGCATCGTGATGTCCCTGTTCGCCAAGCCCGTGCGCTTCCCCGACGCCCCGATGACCAACCGGTATGCCGTGCTGATCTCCGCGCGCAACGAAGAAAAAGTGATCGGCAACCTTATTGGGTCGATTCGCGATCAGACCTACCCGTCCAACCTCATCGACATCTGGCTGGTGGCCGACAACTGCACCGACAACACCGCCGACGTGGTGCGGTCTTTGGGCTGCCATGTGGTGGAACGCCACAATCTTGAGCTGGTTGGCAAGGGATATGCGCTGACGTATCTGTTGGGGCATATGCTCGACATCGGTGTGGCCGATGATTATGAGGCCTACTTCGTGTTCGATGCCGATAACAAGCTGGACAAGCACTACTTCGAGGAAATGAACAAGGCGTTCTGCTCCGGATTCAAGATTCTGACCAGCTACCGTAATTCGGTGAATCTGGCGGATAACTGGGTGTCTTCTGGTTCTGCGCTGTGGTTCATCCGTGAATCGCGATTCCTGTCTAACTCGCGTATGATTCTCGGTTCCTCTTGCCATGTGGGCGGTACGGGATTCATGTTCTCCCGCGAGGTGATGAAGCGGAACAAGGGATGGAAGTTCCATCTGCTCACTGAAGATCTTGAATTCACTATGGATTCGATTCTGCATGGCGACCGCATCGGCTATTGCGGTACTGCGATCCTCTACGACGAGCAGCCGGTTACCTTCTCGCAAAGTTGGCGTCAGCGTTTGCGTTGGAGCAAGGGATTCCTGCAGGTATTCCGTTATTATGGCTCGGCATTGCTGAAACGCGCGGTTCGCGAACGTGATTTCTCCTGCATCGACTTCACATTGATGCTGTGTCCGTTTACCGTGTTGGGCGCGATTCGCGCGGTGATGGGCTTGCTGTTCGCCGCGTGTGGCTTCGTGAGTTGGCCGAGCCAGCTGCAATCGCTGGCCGATTGGTCCAGCGGCATCATCATATCGGTGTTGGGCCTGATGGCATTGGCTGCATTGACCATCATTGTCGAGCGCGACCAGATCGGTGCCACGAACAAGGAGCTGCTCGCCTATGTGCTCAGCTTCCCGATTTACATACTCAGCTACGTGCCGATCTCCTTCCAGGCCATCTTCGCCAAAGCCCAGTGGAAGCCCATCGCGCATAAGGGTTGACCGAGTCCGCTAGTCCGGAGCTGCTCAGCGGGGCAATCCAACAGCAACCCGGGGGTTTGCTTCGCTGAGGGTTGACTGGTGGGGTAGAGTGGATGTATGAGCTTAGACAATACTCAAAGGAATGTCGGATTTCAGCCGCCGATGATGCCAACCGCCGCCCCCGCGCCTGCACAGCCGTCGCAACCGCAGCCACAAGCATGGCCGCCGAATCCGAATGCGGCGGTGTCCATTCGTGGCCTGTTCAAGCACTTCGACCGGAAGATCGCCGTCAACGGACTCGTGCTCGATATTCCGGTCGGCTCGTTCTATGGACTTGTAGGCCCCAACGGCGCCGGCAAAACCACCACGCTCAATATGGTGACCGGTCTATTGGTACCGGACGCCGGCACCGCCATGATTCTGGGCCATGACGTGTGGAGCGACGTGAACACGGCCAAGCGCATGATCGGCGTCATGCCCCAGCCCGACCAGATCTTCGACCGACTGACCGGTTTGCAATTGCTCGTCTACTCCGGCATGCTGCGCGGCATGAGCCGCGATGAGACCACGCGTCGCGCCCAGGACCTGCTCAATGCTTTCGACTTGGCCGGGGCCGCCAACACGATGGTCACCGATTATTCGGCCGGCATGACCAAGAAGATCTGCCTGGCCTCCGCGATGATTCATAGCCCGCGCATTCTGGTCCTGGACGAGCCGTTTGAATCCGTGGACCCGGTGTCCAGCGCCAACCTCAAAGACATTCTCATCGAATACGCGAAGACTGGCGGCACGGTGATCATCTCCTCACACGTGATGGCATTGGTCGAAAAGATGTGTACGCATGTGGCCGTAATCAACGACGGTCTGGTATGCGCGGCCGGCACGGTGGACGAGGTCGCTGCTGGCGAAGAACTCGAAGACCGCTTCCTGCAACTAGTCGGTGGCCGCCACGAAGCCGCCCATCTCGCGTGGCTCGATGGCGGGCAGGCCCAAGCCCAAGCACCAACTTCGGCCCAGACGATTCAGCCGATTCTGCCTACGCCCGCCACACCCACCGATGAGGCCCGCCAATGATCAAGACCGCCATCACCCTGGTCCGCCTGCGCTGGACGCTCACGCTCGCCACCCTGCGAAAATCGGCGTGGCAGACCGTCGCCTATGTCTTTTCCGCTGTACTCGCGGCCGGCACCATCATCGGCACCGGCGTGCTCGCATGGTTCATCGGCATACTGCCGCCCTTCACCGTGAACGCGGATGGCTTTCCGCTGAACATCCTTGGTCCCGGAGGCATCGTCAACATAGTCGTCGTGCTGGTCGGCGCGACCATGACCATCTTCATCGGCTTCATCCAGCTCATGATGCTTGGCGAAGGCTCCACCATGAACCCACGCAAATTCGCGATCTACGGCATCGCCGACCGCAACCTGCAATTCGGCTTGCTGCTTTCCGGCCTGTCCGGCATCCCCTCCCTTACTGGCGTGGCCTCACTGATGCTCTGGACACTGGCCTATCGGCATATGGGACCAGCCGTAATCATCAGTTCCCTCCTCGCCGCAGTGCTGGCCGTCATCACCATGATGAGCATCTCCAAACTGGTCATCGCCCTATCCACCACGCTGGTGACCAGCAAACGCGGCAAAGGCGCGTTCTACATCTTCATCGTGCTGACTTTCGTCATCATCTGCCAGTTGCCGAACATTCTGGTCAACTCCGGCATAGCCTTCAGCCTCAACACCGAGACCTGGGGCGCGGCGACCGCCATCGCCGCATGGACGCCGTTCGGTGCGGCCTTCCAACTGCCGTTCGACGCGCTTACCGGAGCTTGGGCGGTGCTGATCGCCCGCATCGCCATCCTTGCCGTCACATGGATCGTCTGCTTCGCCGTATGCACTTGGTGTCTGAGGCATGAACGGCTCACCATCGGCGCAAACAGTCCGTCCGAGACCGCCAAAGGCATCGGCGCATTCGCATGGATGCCCGATTCGGCATCCGGCGCGGTGTCCGCACGCCTGATCACCTATCTCAAACGAGACCCCCGCCAAGCCATGACCTTCGCCATGCCGGTCCTGTTCCTGATCATCTTCGCCTTCCAGGCGCACGGCATCAGCGCGGTCGTCTGGCAGTCGCTGATCTGGTGTGGCTGGTTCATGTCAGTGGTGGAAAGCAACGGGCTCGCATATGACGGCCGCGGCTTCACCATGGAAGTCATCGCCGGCGTGCGTGGCCGGACCGACAGAATCGGCCGCGTGCGCGTCTACGTCGGCATCATGGTCGTCTACATGGTGCTGCTCTATCTCGCCGGCATCGTGCTGGTCGGCGCACTGACCGGCCGCTGGGCGCAGCCCGATGACCTCGTCACCGGCCTGATCTTCCTCGCCGTGGGCATGGGCGTCGCCTTGAGCGGCCTGGGCGTGGCCGAAGTCACGTCCTGTGTGCTGATGTACCCGGTCGCCTCAATGGACAAGCCGTTCTCCGCGCCTCAAGGCCGCGCCATGGCCCAAGGCTTCTTCCCGTTCGTCTACGTGCTTGGCAGCCTGCTGCTGATGCTGCCCACCGGCATCGTGGCGCTGGTCATGCTGCTGACGGGAGCCGAAGGCGGCATATGGCTGGCGATTATTCCGGTCGCACTGGCCAACGGCATCGGCATCCTGGCACTCGGGACATGGCTGGGCGGTAAGCTGATGGATGCGCGAATGCTTTCGATTGTGGCAGCACTCGACTCGTTCGCCTCATTGCAGAAATGATCGCCTTGGCATAAGGAGCACGATGGTATCTACAGCGGTATCACGCCGTCAGCGGCGTGAAGCGCAACGGCGGACCCAACGATCGCATCGCCGAACACTGACCGTCATCATTTCCGCACTGACCACCATCGCCCTGTTCGCGGGGTACTGCGCCGCCGACATCACCGACGTGGCCCCCGGATTATTGACGTTGAAGCCCGTCGCCGCACCTGTTTTTGCCGATCCAGCCACCGCCAAATCAGGCGGCACCGTCGCCGGCACCTTGAACGCGAACAAGGCCATTGATTCCACGGCCGCTTCTGCGCTGGTCAACGAATTGCTGTCCGCGCAAGGCGTGGGAAACGATACGTCGGTGATCATTGAAGACGCCCAAGGCACCGTCGCTGCCGAACATGAGTCGAACACTCCACGCGAGCCTGCATCCACACTGAAAACGCTGACCGCGCTCGCCGCCTCATCCACCCTGAATATGGCATCCACCTTGGATACCCAAGTGTTCCTCACCCAATCCGATGACGGCACCAATACGTTGACCCTCAAAGGCAATGGCGACATGCTGCTGTCTGCAGGCGATTCTGACGCCAACCATACCAACGGACGTGCCGGTCTGAACACCTTGGCCAAGGCCACCGTGGCCGCGCTCGCCCAGCGAGGCATCACTTCCGTCAATCTCGAGTACGACGACACCCTATTCGGCGACTCACGCATTCCGGCAGGTCTGTCGGAAGGCGGCGCAGTCTTAAGCGACTACACCGTCTACTTCACGCCGGTCTCATCAATGGCGATTGATGGAGGCCGCCAATACACCGCCGATACGCCTGCGCCGGCCGACCCCGATGATTCGGCCGGATACCCGGAACTGTCCCAGCACGCCGCCAGCGACGTGGCCGCGAAATTCGCCGAACTGCTCCAATCGAACGGCATGGCCGTTACCGGAGACGTGACGGCAAACACCGCTCCATCCGGTGAAACGCCTTTGGCTTCGGTGAGTTCGGCAACACTGTCCGAAATCATGGCATACACGTTGCGGCATTCGGACAATACGCTGGCCGAGGAGTTCGGCAGACTCACCGCCTTGGCGAAATCAGCGACAAACAGTCCTGAAGGCGGCACGGAAGCGGTCAAATCCACTCTGAACGATCTCGGTCTCGACACATCCGGTCTGACCATGGCCGATTGCTCCGGCCTGTCTCCCGGCTCCCGGCTCACCGTACGCACGCTGGCGGCCGTCCAACAACGTAATCTGACCACCGAGAGCGGTGCTGCTGGTGCGGAAGGTCTATCCATCGCGGGATTGGTGGGCACGGCGCAGGATCGGTATACGGATGATGCCGTGGCTGGTCTGCTGCGCGTCAAAACCGGCAGCCTCGGCACGGTTACGTCGATGGCCGGCAATGTGTCCCGCACCAATGGGGGAGCGTTGTCGTTTGCCGTGGTGGTCAACAATCCTGAGGATTATGCCGCCGCGCGTAGCGCCATCGACTCGTTTATCACCAAGCTCGCGGGGCTGTAAAAGAGGCATCAAGGGCCATCAAGGGCTACAAAGGCCGTAAACGTCCATAAACGCACGAGTGCCTATAACCAGAAAAAAGGTGGTGAGTACATGGCATATTCCGCACGATTGCGCAAGGCCGTAGGCGCGGTCCGCGCAACGCTGAGTGCCGTGGAACTATGCGATGTGCAGGCTCCCGAATTCGCGCAGCATGGGGACCATGCCGTTGCCGCCGATGCGCCGCTCGTGCTCGTGGCCTGTTCAGGCGGGCGCGATTCGATGGCACTGGCTGCGGTGAGCCATATCGTATGCACGTCCATGGGCGTGCGTTGCGGTGCCGTGATTGTGGATCACGGCTTGCAGGCAGGCTCCGAACGGGTCGCCAGCGAGGCCGCGGATCGTTGCCGCGCGTTGGGACTGGGCCCGGTCATCATGCGCAACGCAACCGTACAGGCGCGCGGCGAGGGCCTCGAAGCGGCCGCACGGCAGGCCCGGTATGACGAGCTGTGCGCCGCGGCGCATGAATCGGGTGCCATTGCCGTGCTGTTGGCCCACACTATGGACGATCAGGCGGAAACCGTATTGATTGGCCTGCTGCGCAGTCGAGGCGTGGATGCGTTGGCTGGCATGCCGCAGGTCTTCACACGCAGTGGCGCGACTTTTGCGCGGCCACTGCTTACCCTTACTCGAGCCGAAACCACCGGCATCTGTGAAGACTTAGGTGTGGAATATTGGGATGACCCCACCAATGGCGATGCGGTAGACGGCGAGTTGCCGAACGACTATCCGTTGCGCTCGCGGGTGCGTCACGACCTGCTGCCGGCCATCGAACGATTCGCTGGATTCAATGTCACCCGCCATTTCGCCGAAAGCGCACAGCTGGCCAGAATGGATAAGGAGTATCTGGATCAGCGATCCGACGAGGTGATGGGGGAGGCGGTTACGGCAGTTGACCGGCCGGCATCGTCGGCAGCGGTATCGACCGATACGCCACGAGCCTGTGCTGCAGACGATACCAACGATTCGGGCCATGGCATCGGCCTGATGATCGGCGTCAAACGTATTGCACGTGAGCCAGAGGCGATTCGGTTGCGGGTCATCGCTCACGCGCTGAGCCAGGCCGGTGTGAACGCCAGTGCCGCCCAGATTGCCGCCATCGACCGGCTGGTCGTCGATTGGCATGGCCAAGGCGGCGTCTCACTTCCCAGAGGTTATTCAGCCAATCGCAAGAAACACGTCATTCGCGTGTGCCAAGATGGAGCGCATGCGAATCGCTGACGTTGAGGAAGATATTGACCACGAGCTGGTCAGCAAAGAACAGATCGATGCCAAGATCCACGAGATGGCCGCTCTCGCGAGCGAGGATTACCGCGATAAGAATCCGCTGCTCGTCGCGGTGCTGAAAGGGGCCGTGAATACGCTGGTCGCGTTCACCCAGGCCATGAGCATTCCTGTACAGATCGACTTCATGAGCCTGTCGAGCTATGGCTCGGGCACAGTGTCGAGCGGTGAGGTCACAGTCAGGCAGGATTTGTCCGCCGATGTTCGCGGACGGCACATCTTGATTGTGGAGGATATTGTTGATTCAGGACACACGCTCGCGTGGCTGGTCGCAGAACTGAAACGTCGTGGTGCCGCTTCCGTGGAGGTCTTCGCTTTGCTGAGCAAGCCCTCCCGCCGAGAGGTGGACGTTGATGTGAAGTACGCCGGCTATGAGATTCCGGACGAGTTCGTCGTCGGCTTCGGCCTCGACTTTGACGAACGCTACCGCAACCTCGATTCGATCGCGGTCCTCAAGCCGTCCGTCTACCAAGGAGTGCAAGCATGAGCTTCCCGCAAGGGCCGGGTAACGGCAATAATCCGAACCCGGACAACAACCGTAACAACGGCAACCCGTTCACCAACCCGTTCAACCGTGGCAATAACGGGACCAATGGCAAAGGCAACAACAACGAGAACCGGCCGATATGGCAGTCCCCTTGGCTATGGGGTGCCGTACTCGTGGTCATGGTCGTGCTGATGTTCCAGATGTTCGCCGGCGGTGGCACCAAAACCATCGACACCAAAGATGGTTTCGCGCTGATCAATCAGGGCAAGGCCACGTACGCCGAGATTACGGACAACAAGCAGGTCGTCCGCCTTAAGCTGAAGAACGACTACACCAAGAAGAATGCCGACACCGGCAAGGTGACCAACTACGGCAAGAACGTGCAGTTCTACTACACCTTCGCGCAGGGCGCACAGGTGGCCAAGGCCGTGGAGAACGGCGATCTCGAGAAGGGCTGGACCTCGAACATCGAGCAGACCAGCATGCTGAGCTACCTCGTCACCTCGATCCTGCCGTTCATCATCGTCTTCGCCCTGTTCTGGTGGCTGATGAGCCGGATGGGTGGTGCCGGCGGCATGCTCGGCATGAGCGGCAGGAAGAACAGCGGCAAACTGCTCGACGGGCAGACCCCCACCACCAAGTTCGCCGATGTGGCCGGTGAAGACGAGGCCGTGGCCGAAGTCGAGGAGATCAAGGACTTCCTCAAGGATCCGTCCAAGTACAAGGCGCTGGGTGCGCGCATCCCGCGCGGCGTGCTGCTGTACGGCCCTCCCGGCACCGGTAAGACGTTGCTGGCCCGAGCCATCGCAGGCGAGGCCGGCGTGCCGTTCTACTCGATGGCCGGCTCCGACTTCGTCGAAATGTTCGTGGGTCTCGGTGCCTCCCGTGTGCGCGACCTGTTCGATGAGGCCAAGAAGAACGCCCCCGCCATCATCTTCATCGATGAAATCGATGCTGTGGGCCGCAAGCGTGGCTCCGGCATGGGCGGTGGCCACGACGAGCGCGAGCAGACGCTGAACCAGCTGCTCGTCGAGATGGATGGTTTCGACAACGACACCAACCTCATCATCATCGCCGCCACCAACCGCCCTGACGTGCTTGACCCCGCTCTGCTGCGTCCGGGTCGATTCGACCGTCAGGTAGGTGTGGCCGCGCCCGATCTGGAAGGCCGTGAGGCAATTCTGAGGGTGCATGCCAAGGGCAAGCCGTTCGTACCGGACGTCGACCTGCACATGGTCGCCGTGCGCACGCCGGGCTTCACCGGTGCCGATCTGGCCAACGTGCTCAACGAAGCCGCGTTGCTGTGCGCCCGTGCCGGTGCCCAGTTGATCGACAACCGCGCCATCGACGAGGCCATCGACCGCGTTCAGGCCGGACCGAAGCGCAAGTCCAAGGGCATGGCTCTGGAAGAGCTGCGCAACACCGCATACCACGAGGGTGGCCATGCGCTGGTAGCCGCTGCCCTGAACAACACCGACCCGGTGACCAAGGTGACGATTCTGCCGCGAGGCCGCGCCCTTGGCTACACCGCCGTCATGCCGACCTCCGACCGCTACTCGCAGTCGCGCAACCAGCTGCTCGACCAGATGGCCTACGCGATGGGCGGTCGCACCGCCGAGGAAATCGTCTTCCACGACCCGACCACCGGTGCCTCGAACGATATCGAGAAGGCTACGAACATCGCCCGTACGATGGTGATCGAATACGGCTTCTCCGACAAGCTCGGCGCCATCAAGTGGGGTTCCGACGATGACCAGACCACTGTGATGGACGGTCTGCAGCCGCGCAAGTACTCCGATCGCACCGCCGAAGTGATTGATGACGAGGTGCTCAAGCTGGTGGAGACCGCGCACACCGAGGCGTGGACCATCATCAACGACAACCGCGAGATCCTTGACGAGCTGGTCCGCCAGCTGTTGGTCAAGGAGACCCTGAACGAGAAGGAACTTGCGGCGATCTTCGCGCCGATCAAGAAGGCTCCGGTTCGTCCGGTGTGGTTGTCCAACGACCGTCGCCCCGACTCGGACAAGCCGCCGGTGGAGATCCCCGAAAGCCTTAAGCGCTCGGTCGGCATGAAGCCGGAAGAGTAGACACGATGACGATTCGGCCTGACCTGTTCATGTGGTTTCTCACGTACGCAGGCCGGGCCGACGTCGTTGTGGACAATGACAAGGGAGAGATGAGATGAACGAATATATAGAGTCTTGCCAGCGGGAGAAACGCACATACGACGAGGAAGGCGTGCGCGAGGCCGTACGTCTGTTCCTGAAGTCGATTGGCGAGGATCCCGAGCGCGAGGGGCTGGTGGAAACACCTGACCGTATCGCCCGCGCGTGCCGCGAGCTGTTCGCCGGTCTGCAGGCTTCCCCGGCCGATGTGCTGGAGAAGCACTTCGACGTGGATACCGAAGAGCTGGTGCTGGTCAAGGACATCGAACTGTATTCGGTGTGCGAGCATCACCTGCTGCCTTTCCATGGCGTGGCCCATGTGGGCTACATTCCCGCCAAGGATGGGGTGATGGGGCTGAGCAAGCTCGCCCGACTGGTCGAGGTATACGCCCGCCGTCCGCAGGTGCAGGAGCGACTGACCCAGCAGATCGCCGACGCGCTGGTCGAGTATGCGGGCGCACGTGGTGTGATTGTGGTGACCGAATGCGAGCACCTGTGCATGTCGATGCGCGGCATCAAGAAGTCTTCCGCCCGCACGGTGACCTCTGCGGTGCGCGGTCTGCTACGCAACCCCGCCACCCGAGCCGAAGCCATGAGTCTGATTCTTGACAAGTGACGCAACCTAGGCTCCCCTCTCTGAGGGGAGCTGTCGCCGTAGGTGACTGAGGGGAGCGAAGGGAAAACAATGAAGGGGAGATGACCTATGACTGATTTGCAGGCGTTGCATGACGCCACGCACACCATGGTGATGGGTGTGCTCAACATCACCGAGGACTCGTCCTCGGACGGCGGCCTGTGGCTGGACCCGGCCAAGGCGGCCCAGCACGGGCGCGACATGATGGCCGCCGGCGCGGATATCATCGACATCGGCGCCGAATCCACGCGCCCCGGTGCCAAGCGCGTGTCCGAGGCCGACGAACTGGCCCGTATCACCGGTGCCGTCAAGACGTTGATTCCGGCCGGTGCCGTCAAGACGTTGATTCCGGCCGGTGCCGTACTGTCCATCGACACCACGCGCGCATCCGTGGCCGCCGCCGCGCTGAGCGAGGGCGCACAGATCATCAACGATGTTTCCGGCGGCACGCTGGACGCCGAGCTGCCGCATGTGGTCGCCGACCACGACTGCCTGTACGTCGTGCAGCATTGGCGCGGCTGGCTCGTCGGCTCCAAGGGCGCGAACCCCGATCAAGACACCTCCGTATACGAGCATGGCGTATTGACCGACGTGCACGACGAACTCATGCGCCAAGTCGACGGCGTGCTGGCCGCCGGCGTAAAGCCTGAGCGCATTATCATCGATCCTGGTCTGGGCTTCTCCAAGCCCGGCATCGAGCATAACCTACCGCTGCTGACCGGGCTCGAGACCTTCCGCGCCACTGGATATCCGGTGCTGATCGGCCAGTCCCGCAAACGCTTCATCTCGGCGATGCTTACCGAGGCGGGCGCTGCCGGTGCTGATGGGCCGATCATGGCCCAGCGCGATGACGTGACCGCAGCCTTGTCCGCCCTGTCCGCCGAGCACGGCGCATGGGCCGTGCGCGTACACGATGTGGCCAAAAGCCGCGCCGCCGTCATCGCCGGCAACACCTGGCGCGAATACGCATGATTCCCCTGGCTCCCTGTTTTTGGTTGCTTCTAGGTCTTGGCTCCCCTCGAGCGAGGGGAGCTGGCGCCGAAGGCGACTGAGGGGGAGCATTTGAACAGAAAGCCTTACCAATGGACACCATCACACTTACCGGCGTACATGCCAACGGCACCCACGGTGTGCTCACCTTTGAACACGAACGGCCACAAACCTTCGTCGTGGACGTCACCCTGCACCTTGATCTGGCCGCCGCCGGCCAATCCGACGATCTCAATGACACCATCGATTACGGCCGCGTGGCCAAGGATATCGTGGCTGTCATCGAAGGCCCTCATGTGGACCTGATCGAGCGTCTGGCCCAACGTATCGCGGATAAGATTCTTGCCGATGCGCCGGCCGTCGCCTCCATCGACGTCACCGTGCACAAGCCTCACGCACCCATCGTCGTGGCTTTTGCAGATGTATCGGTCTCCATCTCGCGCGTGCGTGCCACCGATAATGGACGCACTGCTGAAAAGCATGCCATCCATAACGCGGTGGTGGCCTTGGGGGGCAATGTGGGCGAGGTGGAATCCACCTTGCGAGCCGCCGTTCGGGAGATTGACGCGCTGCTCGGCACACAGGTGACCGGTATCTCACCGCTTTACCGCACGGCCGCGTGGGGCATGGCCGACGGTACGCCGGATTTCCTGAACGCCGTGGTGGAGCTTGGAACCACAATGGGCAGCCACGAATTGCTCGCCGCGTTGCAAAACATCGAAGCGAACCATGGGCGAATTCGTGAGAATCATTGGGATTCCAGGCCGTTGGACTTGGACATTATCGACTTTGATGGCATCACCAGCGCGGATCCGGATCTGGCATTGCCCCATCCGCGTGCTTGGCAGCGTGCGTTTGTGCTGGCTCCTTGGTTGGCATTGAATCCGAACGCCAAACTCGCCGGAGCCCATGAGGGGCCTGTAGCCGATTTGCTGGCCGCCGCGCCGGACCGTAACGCCGTGCAGCTCGAGAGCGAAGACTGGATGCTCGGCGGGCATGCAGTCAAGCAAGAATCAGCGTCGGAGTCGGAACCCGTCTCACGCAAGGCGATTATTTCGCTGGATTCCACCTCGCAGGATGCCGAACGGCTGTTCCGCGAAACCATCGTTTCCATCGACAGTGTTCCTGGCAATCAGGTACAGGGCATCTCGCCGCTCTACCATGTCAGCCATTTCGACAGTCCGGACGCGATGAGCGCGGTCATCCAAATCGAAACCAAGTTGCCGCCCGCCGACCTGATTGCCGTATTGGGCAGCATCGAAAGCGTTCATGACCTGGCAGTCGACCTTGACCTTGTTGACATGGAAGGCGTGACTTCCGACGAGCCCAACTGCAGCATTCCTTGGCCGTCGGCCCGTAACCATGCGTCGGTATTGGCACCTTGGCTGGATATGGACCCGAATGCTTCTCTGGGCGGCGACCCGGTGGCCTTCCTTTTGGCCATGGCACCGGATGCCGGACAGGTCGGATTGCTATCGGACAACTGGATACTGTCGAATAGTTGAGCTGATGGCGGAACCAGTTACGAACGGTAGGCTAGAAACCAGACGGTGACGGACCAGTCTCCGGCCTCGAGCAGCCAGGCACGGCAATGACGAAAAAACAAATCAAGATGAACGGCCAAAGCGCGAAGGCCGTTCGCAAACAGCAAACAGCAACGCAACGATAAGGAGGCCGGACATGAAAACACGGCGAACACCATGGTGGCAGTATGTGATCGGTGCCGTGTTGGGCCTGTTGGCGGGTATCGGTCTGGCCTCCTACGGCGAAAGCTCGGGACTGTCGCTGATTGGTGCGCCTTGGATTGTGCCCGGATTGCTGGCCGTACTGGGCGTTATTGTGCTGATCTTGGCCCTGCAAGTGCATAAATACGCGAATACCGACCCCAAGAAACGTCCGCATAGCTTCATCAATCCCACTATCGCGGTGTATACGCTGGTGTTGGCAAAGGCACTGGGATTGGCGGGCGCAACGCTCGCCGGCTGGTATGGCGGTCAGATTGTGGTGAGCTTGAGCCATATCGAGGCGGATTTCTATGCACACGCCGTCACCGAGTGCGCAATTGCGGCCGTGGTGTGCATCGCCGACATGATCATCGGCATTATCGGCGAATGGTTGTGCCAGCTACCGCCGAACGAAGGCCCCGAAAACCCGAAAATCAGGGAAGCCAAGCGCCGTAGCGACATAGCCCAAGCCTACAAGCGGTAGGGGTGACTATTCCTACGGCACGCGCACCATAGCTTCCTGAGCGATGGCCGCCACCAAGTCGCCATTCTGCGCATACACTTTGGCAATGCCGAGTCCGCGTCCGTGCGCGGCGATAGGCGTATCCTGCACATACAAATGCCATTCGTTGATATCGATATCCTGATACCACCACATCGAATGGTCGATGGACGCATAGGAAATGCCCGGTGTGGAAATCGACAGTCCGGCGCGGCGCAGCACCGGCTCCATCATCACCTGATCGCAGCCGAGTGCCAGCATCGCACGATGCATGACCTGCGGCACATCGACGTGGCCATCGGCCTTCATCCACACCATCTGCTTGCCGGAATCATGCTCGGCGGAATCCTTGTCCGCGCGCAGCATCACGGTCGGCGTCACGTGGCGGATATCGAACGGCGATTTCTCGGCATAGTAATTGGCGAACGGCGACTTCTCGGCGAACGGCTGCATGAGTTCTTTGGCGGAAGTCAACGTTTCGGGATCGGGCAGGTTTTCCGGCATCGGATCGGCAAATTCCACACCCTCCTGACCGGTCTCTTGGAAGGAGGCGATGGCCGTGAGAATCGACCCCTCGGCTTGGGTGACGTTGACCCGACGAGCGGAGAACGAGCGGCCGTCGCGAAGGTTCTCGACGTCAAACAACAGGTCTTGACGAATATCGCCGGCGGCAATGAAATAGCCATGTACCGAATGCGGCAGGCGTGAAGGGCCCACTGTTTTGGACGCGGCGATCACCGACTGGGCGATGACCTGGCCACCGTAGACGCGGCCGGTGGGGAAGTACATACTCTCGCCATTGATATATGTGTGATTGCGGTAAGCGGAAGGCTCGCCCAACTTCAGCACCTTCACCAGATGGTCCAATGGAGTTACGGTGGTTGCCTGAGCCATGGCGTTCCTCGATTCTTGTTCTGCTGTGTTCAGTATTCGGTTATCGTATTCCAACCTATGGTTGGCAGTCTATCCGGTGGGGGTTAAGAGTTCCGGGAGCGAAATGTAACGAGACTGTTTGGAAGGTAAACGGTGGGTTATGCGGCGCATTGCCGCTACGTTGCTGCTGCGCTGCCGGTGTGTTGCCGTAGGCGACTGTGGGATTTTATGGGATGCGGGGCGGGCAGCCATGGGGCAATTATGGGGAAAGCCGCCCCTGAGGGACGGCTTTCGACGTATAAAGCGCGTTGTGGCACTAATGCCGGCGTATCTCAGCCGCGCACAAGCTTCTTGTGCAGGCGGTGCGGGCGGGCCGCATCCTCGCCGAGGCGTGTCACCTTGTTCTCCTGGTAGGCCTGGAAGTTGCCTTCGAACCAGTACCACTTGGCCGGGTTGTCGTCGTCGCCTTCCCACGCGAGGATATGCGTGGCGACACGGTCGAGGAACCAACGGTCGTGGGAAATCACCACAGCGCAGCCAGGGAATTCGAGCAGCGCGTTTTCGAGGGATTCCAAGGTCTCGACGTCCAGATCGTTGGTGGGCTCGTCGAGCAGCAGCAGGTTGCCGCCCTGCTTCAGGGTCAGGGCCAGGTTCAGACGGTTGCGCTCACCACCGGACAGCACACCAGTCAGCTTCTGCTGATCGGCGCCCTTGAAGCCGAAGCTGGCCACATAGGCGCGGGTCGGCACCTCCACACCGGCCACCTCGATGAAGTCGAGGCCGCCGGACACGGCTTCCCACAGGTTCTTGTTCGGATCCAGGCCCTCACGGTTCTGGTCCACGTAGCTGATTTTGACGGTGTCGCCGATCTTCAGCTCGCCGCTGGTCAGCGGCTCCAGGCCCACGATGGTCTTGAACAGCGTGGACTTACCCACGCCGTTCGGGCCGATTACGCCGACGATGCCGTTGCGCGGCAGCGTGAAGGACAGGTCGTCGATGAGCACACGCTCGCCGAAGGCCTTGTGGATGTGGTTGGCTTCCAGCACGGTGGAACCCAGGCGCGGGCCGGCCGGAATCTGAATCTCGGAGAAGTCGAGCTTCTTGTTGTTGCGTGCCTCGTTTTCCATCTGGTCGTAACGCTCCAGACGGGCCTTGTTCTTGGCCTGACGGGCCTTGGGGGAGGAGCGCACCCAGTCGAGCTCGTTCTTCAGTCGCTTGGCGAGCTTGGCGTCCTTGGCTCCCTGGATCTCCAGACGCTTGGCCTTGGTCTCCAAGTAGGTGGAGTAGTTGCCCTTGTACGGGTACAGGTGGCCGCGGTCGACCTCGCAAATCCATTCGGCCACATTGTCCATGAAGTAACGATCGTGGGTGACGGCGATGACTGCGCCCTTGTACTGGTGCAGGAACTGTTCCAGCCACAGGATGGACTCGGCGTCCAGGTGGTTGGTGGGCTCGTCGAGCAGCAGCAGGTCCGGGGCCTCAAGCAGCAGCTTGCACAGGGCCACACGGCGGCGCTCGCCACCGGAGCACACGTTGACCGGGGTGTCCGGGTCCGGGCACTGCAGGGCGTCCATTGCCTGCTCGAGCTGGGAGTCGAGGTCCCAGCCGTCGGCGGCGTCGATCTCGGTCTGCAGCTTGCCCATCTCTTCCATCAGGGCGTCGAAGTCGGCGTCCGGATTGGCCATCTCCTCACCGATTTCATTGAATCGGGCGACCTTCTCGGCAATCGGGCCGAACGCCATCTTGATGTTCTCGCCCACGGTCTTGGTGTCGTCCAGCGGCGGCTCCTGCTGCAGGATGCCGACCGTGAAGCCCGGGGTCAGGCTGGCCTCGCCGTTGCTCACGGTCTCCAGGCCGGCCATGATCTTGAGCAGGGTGGACTTACCCATGCCGTTCGGGCCCACGACGCCGATCTTTGCGCCGGGCAGGAAGCTCAGGGTCACGTCATCGAGAATCACGCGGTCGCCGTAAGACTTGCGGGCCTTGATCATCTGAAATACGAATTCTGCCATGTTGTGCAGTTACTCCTTAAAAAGGGGTTGGAATTCCGCTGTTTCTTTAGTCTTTAGTTTGTGATGGATACGCTGTGTGCAGCGCGGAGCACGCCCCCCGAATCACGGATCGCGGTGCGCCGCGTCAGGCCTGTGCCGCCCTGTCCGCATAACGATCGAATCCACGCCAAACCACCGCCCACCATGGTATCGGAAGGGCTGGAATGGCGGGCGTCGCTATGGCTTGGAGGGGTAATGGATGGGCCTGACATTGCCGTGGCGCGACGCGCCGGGCGGCGCGCCGTGGTCCAGTGATGCTGTAGTATATCCTCTTGTGCTTCATTGAGGTACAGATGGCCCCGTAGCTCAGTTGGTTAGAGCGCCGCCCTGTCACGGCGGAGGTCACCGGTTCAAGTCCGGCCGGGGTCGCCACCAAGCTCCTGACAAATGTCAGGAGCTTTTTTGTTCTTTTGCCGTATTTCGTGGTGTAGGGCGAAATATGGGGTTATAGGCCAAAATGTGTGTCTGGTGTTTAGTCGTTTGATGGCCATTCGACTCTGGCATGGAAGCTGTTTCAGTCGATGCCGATGCCGTATCGCATGGAAATACCGAAGGTTTCGTGCTGGCCTTGGGGCTCTGCTCGACACGCCGATAGTCTGAATGACAACGTTTGCTATTGAATGACAACGTTAGCGTTAACAGTGCTTATAAATGGTGAAAAACGTGTGCAGGGTCACATTGGCAGAACGTGCGCGAGATATGACAAATCATGAAAAATACGCTATGGGAGGTCATGGCAACTCGTTACTATTTTCGCTGTCTCGTACGCCACACAAGCCTTCAAGGAGTAAGCCATGACCACGCTCGCCATTGATATCGGAGGAACTAAGATCGCCGCCGCCGTCTGCGATGAAAACGATAGCATCATCCAGCGCTGGCGCGTCCCCACGCCGATGGATGCCGACGCCATCAACCAGCACATCGCCGAGGTGTACCGCGAGGCTGTGGCCGCCGGACACACCGATATCGAGGCCATCGGCATCTCCGCCGCCGGCAACGTGAGCGCCGACCGCAAGACGCTCACCTTCTCCGCCAACATCCCGGCCTGGATCAACTACGACCTGTCCGAGCACGTCGGCGCGCTGATCGACCATGCCGTGCCGGTCGTTGTCGAGAACGACGCCAACTGCGCCGGCTGGGGCGAATACGTGCACGGTGCCGGCCAGGGCAGCTCCAACATGGTCGCCCTGACCGTGGGCACCGGCCTCGGCGGCGCCATCGTGATCAACGGTCAGCTGTACCGCGGCTCCTTCGGCATGGCCGCCGAACTCGGCCACCTGCCGATGGTCCCGGACGGCGACCACTGCGGCTGCGGCCTGCGCGGCTGCGCCGAGCGCTACACCTCGGGCACTTCGCTGGAGAACTTCGCCAAGTCCGCCGTGCGCCGTCGTCCGCAGGATGCCAAGCGTCTCATGGAGCTGTGTGGCGGCGACATCTCCAAGCTGGAAGGCCCGATGGTCTCCCAGGCCGCCCAGGAAGGCGACGTGCTCGGCCTGTACGCATTCGGCAAGATCGGCGAATGGCTTGGCCGCACGATGGCCGCAGTCTCCGCCGTGCTCGATCCGGACCTGTTTGTGATCGGCGGCGGTGTGGTGGCCGTCGGCGACATTCTGCTGGAGCCGGCCCGCTACAACTACCAGCGTTTCCTGGAAGGCAGCGCCTACCGCGGCCATGCCAAGATCGTCGCCGCCACCGCCGGCCAAGACGCCGGCCTCATCGGTGCCGCCAACCTGGCTCTGCGCTGACGATGCCGCTCCGGCAACGGGGCGTTAGTCTAATGGTGAGTCATGGCCGGTGCCATGGCTCACTGCCGCGCTGATAGTGCGGTCGATGAGTTTCCGCTGCCTGACCATGGAATCAAATTTCGGGTTCTCGGCGATTTCCTCATACTCGTGTTCGGTGGTCACGCCGGCGATTTCGGCGATAATCTCCTCATAGGACGTTTCGACGGTTCGATGCACGCCGGTGACGTGCCCCTGACGTATCACGACAATGCGGTCGGATACCGCGAACACATCCGGCAGATCGTGGCAGACCATCACCACGGACCGGCCTTCGGAGCGCAGTCGCTTGATATATGCGAGCACTCCTCCGACTGCATCACCGACAGTGCGGCGGTCGGTTCGTCCAGCAGAATAAGCTGCGGGTCATTGAGCAGCGTGCGCGCTATGGCCACGGTCTGGCGCTGGCCGACGGATAAGGATGCGATAGGGGAGCCGACCCGAATCGCCGAGCTCAGGGTCTTCAGCACGGAACGGGCACGCGAGTTCATCGAATCGTCATCGCGTATGCCAATCTGATTGATCTCCTTGCCGAGGAACAGGTTCGAGGCCACGTCCAGGTTGTCGCAGAACTCCTGCCCCTGGAACACCGATGCGATGCCCATGCGGTCCGCCTCCCTGATCGAGGGAATGGTCACCTGTTCGCCGTTGAGATAAATATGGCCGAATCCCGGCTGCAGAAATCCCGCGATGACCTTGATCAGAGTGGACTTTCCTGCGCCGTTATCGCCCACGATGGCGATGACCTCCTGGCGCTGGATGGACAGATTCACCGATTTCAACGCCTCGACGAAGCCGAACTTCACACAGATGTCCTCCAGCCGCAGCAGAGGAGGTGTGCTCGAATTCCTCATGGTGTGTTCCTTCTTATCACTCTTCTCCTGGTACCGGTCACTGGCTGACGTCATTGCGAACCGAGAACTCGATGGCGCATAATGCGCCGCCTAGCGCGCAATTGTCGTCCGGGTGGGATGACACGAGTACATCGATGGGTGCCACGGCATCAGGGAACAGCATGCGCTGCAACGCTTCATTGAACGGTTGGATGAATACGTCGCCGGTCATGGCCAGCTTGCCGCCGAGCACAATGACCTCCGGATCCACGCTGATGCACAGATCAGCCGCCACCTGACCGATACGCACGGCCGCGTCGGCGATGATGCGACGGCAACCGGGGTCGCCTTCGTTGGCAAAGGACACCAGATCATCCAGCGTCATATTGCCGTGTGTGACGCTGAGCAACTGCACCAGCCTGTTTTCCGCCACGACGGTGTCAAGGCAGCCGCGGTTGCCGCACGAACAGATGGCACCCAGCGGGTCGACCTGGATATGGCCGATTTCACCGGCCAGGCCGGTCACGCCATGCATGATTTCGCCGTTGATGACGATGCCTGCGCCAACCCCGTCGCTGGCTGAGATATATACGAAATTGCGTTTGCCTGCCGCCACGCCCATACGGGATTCGCCGTATGCCGCGAAATTCGCGTCATTATCGACGTATACGGGAACGTTGAACGCCGTGCGCAACGGGGACGTGATATCGACGCCGTCCCATCCGGGCAGAATGCCGGGAATCGCTATGGTGTGGTCGCTGGTGGCCACCGGTGCGGCCACGGCCACGCCGATGCCGACCAGCTCGCTGGCTTCGGCGTCGATGCTGCTCAGGGTCTCATTGATGAGCAGCATGGCGCGTTCCAGCGTTGTGTCCGCCTTGTGGCCCAACGGCAGGGGGAGCGTGTGCTCAGCGATGATTGACTTCGAGAAGTCAACGATAGAAAGCGTAAGATGACGTCGCGCGATCCAAAGCCCGACGCCGAGGCCCTGATGCCGTGCAAGGGTCACCAGAGTGGCTCTGCGACCGTTGCGAACGGTGCTTTTGGTCTCCAGCTGGTCTTCGTCGACGAGCTGATGGACGAGCGTGGACACGGTCGCAGTGGACAGTCCTGTCACCTCTGCGAGTTCGACCTGTGTCATGGCGCCGAACTTGTGGATGCTGGCCAGCAAGTTGGCGCGGTTTGCCTCGCGAAGCGAGGTCTGCGAACCGAAAAGCCTTGTTGCCATAAGAATCCAGTGTAGTCGTTACCGGCATGAGGCACAGCGAGGCGCAGAGCGTGGATTTTTCGGCGTGTCGCCTTGTAATGCGCGAAAAAATCGCCATTGCGTTCATTGGTCGAACGCAAACGACAGGAAATTCGCTTTCTTGAGTTTGACAACTTAACTTAATACGGTATTCTATGAGATGAACCTGAGGTTATTCTCAGGTTCGGGCGACCAAGGAGGGTTCGCCATCCCCTCGAAGATGAAGGAGAGCAAATGAAGTTCACTAAGAAGATCGTCGCCGTGGTGGCAGGCGTTGCCATGTGCGCGGGCCTCGCGGCCTGTGGTGGCAGCCGTAGCGGCCAGGCAACTGGCGGTGATGCCAAGATCGAAAAGGGTGCCACTATCGGCATTTCGATGCCGACCAAGTCCGAAGAGCGTTGGAACAAGGACGGCAACAACCTGAAGGCCAAGCTGGAGAAGGCCGGATACAAGGTCATCCTGTCTTTCGCCGACGATAAGCCGGCCCAGCAGAACGCTGACATCGAGAACATGGTCAACAACGACGCCAAGATCGTCGTGGTCGCCTCCAAGGATGGCACCGCAGTGGGCCCCGCCGTTGAGAAGGCCCGCGATGCAGGCGCCAAGGTCATCGCCTACGATCGACTGATCATGAACACCGACGCCGTCGACTACTACGCCACCTTCCAGCTGGAGCAGGTCGGCGTGCTCGAGGCCACGTGGCTCATTGACCAGCTCAAGCTTAAGGATGGCGCCACCGGCCCGTTCAATATCGAGCTGTTCACCGGTTCCCCGGATGACAACAACGCCAAGTACTTCTTCAAGGGCGCTTGGGATCTGCTGCAGCCGTACTTCGAGAAGGGCGTGCTCGTCTCCCCGTCCCAGCACGGTCAGGGTGGCGTGACCAAGGACTTCACCGTTGAGGATTGGCAGAAGATCTCCGTGATGAGCTGGAAGACCGAGCAGGCGCAGAAGGACATGGAATCCATCCTTGACTCCACCTACGCCCACGGCGAGAAGCTCGACGCGGTCCTCACTCCGTACGACGGCATCGCCCAGGGTGTGATCAACGCCATCGAATCCAAGCGTCCCGACATGAAGCCGGGCACCGACTCCTGGCCGTATATCACCGGTCAGGACGCCATGGAGATCGCAGTTGCCAACATCGCCAAGGATAAGCAGGGCGAGACCGTGTTCAAGGACGTGAACAAGCTGGCTGACGCCGTGTACGACATGGTCGTCGAGATCGCCGAGGGCAAGGAAGTCTCCGGCCTGAACGGCAAGTTCAACAACAACAACATCGACGTCCCGTCCAAGCTGCTTGACCCCCAGAACATCACCAAGGACAACCTCCAGGATCTGGTCACGGCCAACTACATCACCCAGGATCGCTTCGACGAGCTGACTAAGTAGTCCTCATCAGGCAATCCGTAAACAAACACAATGACATGCGGCGCATAGCCGATATGCGCCGCATGTCCATGAACACAGAACTGTGACGAGGAGTGGTGACATGTCATCAAATGACACCATCTTGACGATGGAAAACATCACGAAGACGTTCGGTCCGGTCAAAGCCCTCACCGATGTGAATCTTTCCGTCGATCGCGGCGAGATCCACGCCATCTGCGGCGAGAACGGTGCAGGTAAATCGACCCTGATGAACGTGCTTTCGGGTGTGTACCCATACGGTAGCTATTCCGGCAAAATCACCTTTGATGGCAAGGAATGCAAATACCATACTATTAATGATTCCGAGGCCGACGGCATCGTAATCATTCATCAGGAACTGGCGTTGAGCCCGTTCCTGTCCATTGCGGAGAACATCTTCATCGGCAACGAGCAGGCCAAGGGTGGCGTAATCGACTGGGACAAGACCCGTGCCGAGGCGAAGAAGCTGCTCGATCGTGTGGGACTTCCCGAAGACCCGGATACCAAGGTTATGGACATCGGCGTCGGCAAGCAGCAGCTCGTCGAAATCGCCAAGGCATTGTCCAAGGACGTGAAGCTGCTCATCCTCGATGAGCCGACCGCTGCACTGAACGATGAGGATTCCGCCCACCTGCTTGACCTGGTTCGTCAGCTACGTGACGAGCAGGGCGTGACCAGCATCATCATCACTCATAAACTCAACGAGGTCGCCGCCATCGCCGACAATGTCACCATCATTCGAGACGGTTCGACCGTCGGTGTGATGTACGTGACGCCGGAGACGCCGCTCGACCAGGAAGAACTCATCCGCAAGATGGTGGGTCGTCCGCTGCACAACCTGTACCCGAACCACCCCTCCAATACCCCGGGCGAGGAATACCTGCGTGTCGAGGATTGGACCGTGCATCATCCGCTCGACGCGGAGCGCGTGATCGTAGACCATGCGAACATCAACGTGCATGCCGGCGAGATCGTCGGTCTGGCGGGTCTGATGGGTGCGGGTCGTACCGAGATGGCCATGTCCATCTTCGGCCACTCTTACGGTTCCAACATCTCCGGCAAGGTGTTCGTCAAGGGCAAGGAAGTCAAGATGCCCAACGTGCAGTCCGCGATTGACGCAGGTCTCGCCTACGCCACCGAGGATCGTAAGGGCAACGGTCTGAACCTGCTGCAGAACATCCGAGAGAACGCGTCCCTGGCCTCCCTGACCAAGATCAGCAAGGGCGGGGTTGTGGACGACAACCTTGAGCGCAAGGAAGTTGAACAGTACCGCAAGGACTTCAACATCAAGTGCCATGACATCGATGTGAATGTCTCCACCCTCTCCGGTGGTAACCAGCAGAAAGTGCTGCTCGCCAAGTGGGTTATCTCGCAGCCGGACATCCTCATCCTCGATGAGCCGACCCGAGGCATCGACGTCGGCGCCAAGTATGAGATCTACGAAATCATCGATAAGCTTGCCGATGCAGGCAAGGCCGTCATCGTGATTTCCTCCGAGCTGCCCGAGCTCATCGGTATCTGTGACCGCATTTACACGGTGTCCTACGGTGTCGTCACCGACAATGTTGAGAAGAATGGATTTACCCAGGAATACCTGATGAAGGGTATGACCAAGGAAAGGGAGGTGGCAGCCTGATGAGCGCCGCAACTGCAACACCTGCAAAGAAAGAAGAAAAGACCGGCCTGCTGGCCACGGTTGCCAACAATGCCCGTCAATACGGTATTGTCGGCGCACTGCTGGTCATCGTCGTGGCCTTCGAGGTCCTGACCGGAGGCGTGCTGCTGAAGCCGAACTCCTTCGTGTCCCTGATCCAGCAGAACGCCTACGTGATCATCCTGGCCATTGGTATGGTGATGGTCATCATCGCCACCCACATCGACCTTTCGGTTGGTTCCTTGGTAGCCTTCATCGGTGGTGTGTGTGCACTGCTGATGGAACGCGCCGGAGTCAACTGGATGCTCGCCATCGTCATCGCTCTGGTCGTCGGCCTGATCGTCGGCGTCTGGCAGGGCTTCTGGGTCGCCGTCATCGGCATCCCGGGCTTCATTACCACTCTGGCCGGCATGTTGATCTTCCGTGGTCTCGCCACCGTGATCGTCGGCGAATCCGTGCCGATTACCTCCCTCGAATTCCGTGGCATTGCCCGTAACTACCTGCCCAACATCCTTGGCTGGTGGGGTCCGTTCGATGGTCTGACCATTGTGCTCGGCATCCTGTGCATCGTCGGCTTTGCCTGGAGCCAGCTGCGCAAGCGCGCCCGTGTGGCCAAGGTCGGCCTGGTGCCCGAGCCGATGAGCCTGACCGTCCTCAAGATTGTGCTTGTCGCGGTCGTCATCGCCTTCGTCACCTACCTGCTGGCTTCCTCCGGTAACGCTGATCAGGGTGGTACCCCGATCATGCTGGTGATCGTCGGTGTGCTGGTCTTCATCTACAACTTCATCCTGACCAAGACCGTGTTCGGTCGCCACGTGTACGCCGTTGGTGGCAACCGCAAGGCCGCCATCCTCTCCGGTATCAACACCCGCCGCGTGGACTTCCTGCTGTTCGTCCACATGGGCTTCCTGTCCGCAGTGGCCGCTGTCTGCATGCTCTCCCGTCTGGCTTCCGCAACTGCTCAGGCCGGTATGGAGTTCGAGATGGACGCCATCGCCGCCTGCTTCATCGGTGGCACGGCCGTTACCGGTGGTATTGGTACCATCCCGGGCGCTGTGATCGGTGCATTCGTGATGGGTGTTATCAACCAGGGTCTGTCGATCATGGGTGTTGACACCGCCGTGGTGAAGACCATCAAGGGCCTCGTGCTCCTGCTGGCCGTCGCCGTGGACATCATGTCCAAGCGCAAGAAGAGCTGACCTTCCCCTTTCTCCTCCTCGATGTGGGATTCGTGCCGGTGCCGCTGGTGCGGATCCCACACTGTTATCTGCCGTCATTCTTGTAATCAAAGGACTTTTTCCGCCATGAAACTCACCGCGCGCTCCACCTCCCGTATGTATGCATTGACCTGCTTGGCCTGCGTTATCTGGCTCTGGCAGTCACTGGTCGAGGCCAATAACGATGGCTCGCTGTTCAATTGGGCCACTATTGTCTTCTCGCTGTGCTTGCTAGTGGTCATCGGATGGAGTGGTTGGAATGCCGTCGCCGGGTGGAACGCCAAGGAGACTGAGGCCGCCACGGCAGGTGCCAAGGATGATGAGGGCAGCACTGATCGGTAGCGTATATACGGCTGTTGTTGCCGGGGACATATAGGTCCCGGCAAATCTGCAGCGATATGTGCATTGCAAGCCAGGGATTCCCTGGCTTTTTTATGTCGAAACGGAACTCGACACGGGCGCGCAGGCCGTTGGGTTTGTCTAGAGCCTGCATATAGTTACTTATGGTAATGACTATTGGTAACTAATTGGAGGTTGGGCCAGCGATGTGCGATTCCCGAACCGATACCAAGACCGGCTTGCTTCCGGTGAATGAGGTGCGGAGCCTCCTGGATGTCTGCTGGAAGGCCAAGACCATCACCGAACTGATGCCGGCATTGCCGAAAGGTATGAAACCGCGCTATGTCCACGTGATCGACGCCGTCTGGCATATCAACGAACCGAATGGGCAAGATACCGGCACCGCGCGCGTGGGCGACGTCAGCGCATTCCTCGGCGTCACTACGCCGAGCATCACCAAGCTCGTCGGCGAAATGGCCGACCTCGGACTCGTCGTCAAACACGCCGATGCCGCCGATCGGCGTGCGGTGACGCTCACGCTCACCGAACGCGGCTTGGATATCCGCCGTATCTATGTGGAGGAATATCACGCGCATTTGAGCCAACTGCTGGGCGGATTGACCTCGGACCAGTGCGAAACCACGGTACGCACCTTGACCGAGGCTCTGCGACTCATGCAGGAAGACTTCCAACGTCGTAGTCAGAATATCTGAATGAATGGAGGAGAGAACAAGATCGTGACTCATTCCGCAACACAGCTGCCTAACGGCGGCAAGCAACCGGTCTCCAACAAACTCGTCATCGCGGTCGTCTCGCTCGCGATCCTGACCTTCCTCGGCATCCTATCGGAAACGTCACTGAACATCGCCTACTCCACGCCGATGGAGGAGTT
>OGJJ01000545.1_pt1 | contig 34078 bp, 51 predicted proteins | sample 1572081 | NCBI WGS metagenome assembly OGJJ01 (sample SAMEA2582122, study PRJEB24529) | metagenome | biome: Human gut stool | place: China | collected 2011
GGTCAGCCGAAACCGTGGGGAGGGTCTCACCCCCCATAAACCTTTTTAAATCAATGTTTCAATTTTTAAATTTTTTAAAAACCTTGATAAATTAGGCTTTTTGTTCATTTTTTCCTTATTTTTGCTAATTTTTAGCTTTTTTTACGTTTTTTTGCTGTTTTTTAAGCATTTTTTGTTATTTTTCCTTGTAATTCATCCAATCTAACAGTTTTGGTAAGTTTCTGTTACCTATTACATCTTCCTTAATCTCTTTTTCTTTACTAAACAGCTTATCTGATTTCTGTCTATTACAATAGAAGTGTGCTAACTGTAAGTTGTCTAAATCTGAAGGATGTCCGCCTTTAGCTACGGGGATTATATGGTCAATCACTGGGCTTAAAGGGTCGGGGTATTTAATTGATTTATCTACAGGCTTACCACAAATTCCACAACAGTTTTGTGTCTTTAGTAGTCTCTGTTTGTTTTTATCAAATGCGGTACGGTGAGTACCGGTCTTATCAAGCCTCATGTTATTCTCCTTGCCTACCCCCTATTTTGTAAGCCTCCTTTAAATTTTATGAGGAGGGGGGTATTTTAATATTTATACAAAATAAAAAAGCACCGATCAAAGTGCTTTTAATTTGTTTATTAAGTAAGTTTTAACGGAGGAATTCAATAACACTTTTTGCGTGTTCCACATTAATTTCTTTTTATAACCAGCAATTAAAAGAAATTTGTAATTTGTATTAACTAAAAATTTTAAAAGAGAAAAATATCAACCGTACCTTAACTCCTCCGTTAAACTTCTCACACTACCATTTTATCACATAAAAATGGCTCATTGGGCTCAACTTTTTAAAAATTATTTAAAAGTTTTACCAATCCTTCAACAGACTTTCTTACTTTCCTTTTAACTGTAGAAATATCCATATGATATTTGTTAGCAATATCGTAGTTTCTCATTCTCGTGAAATACTTGGCGTATATTATTCTATAACTTTCAGGACTAAGTGATTTTAAGAATTTATCTATACACTTAATTATTCTTTTATTCTCTTGATATACCTTGTTATCTAATTTTTTTATTATATTTCTTTCGTTTTCCCTTCCAGTTTTTTGGGCGCTAACTTCATTTTTATCTCCTGGTTGATAAGCATTTAAAAGAAAATCATTACATTCCATTTGTATATTCTTATAATTCTCTAAAAAGAATTTTGCATCATCCACTGTATATACTCTACCCATTCTCTCTAACCTTTCTTTTTAACATTCTGTACAATAAAGTTTATCTATATCCTTAACATTGATTTCAATACCTTTAATTTTAAAACTTACAAATAAGAATTCCTTATCTTTTGTATACTCGTAAAGTTCTATTAAGTCTCTTATTGTTTCTTCATCCACCAATTCATTAAGCGTTTCTCTATTTGTAAATATAATTTTTAAGTTGTAAATCATAACCATACTTTCCGTGCAATTTTCTATACTGCTGCTTTTTTAATAGCATCTATTACTTCTTCAGGTGTTGCTAATACTAATAACATCCCCCATCTTGCCGTAATATTTGTTATCGTTCCTTTATCTATATCTTCACTATCTTCTTGAATCGATATAATCTCATTAGTATTGATATAAATGTCTCTTCCGTGAATATCTGATAATTTTATAAATCTTATATCTTTTTTTGCTATCTCTTCTTTTATTTCTCTTAATATTCCTTCTATTCGGCTTTCTTTTACCTCAAGCCCTAATTCTTTAATATCCATTATTTCTCTCCTATCTTAACTAATGCTGTTATTGTTTCATTTACATTTAAAACTTGAACATCTACTACATATTCATTATCCCCTAATGGCTCTTGATCTATGTCACTTCCTGTAATTAATTCATTAATATCATTTGCCACCATTTCTTTTGTTGTTTCAATTTTTATTACTCTTTTAATCATTGTTTTAAATCTCCTTTAATACTTTATATATTTTTCTTAATGTACTATATCTTGTTGCTGTTAATCCCTTACGTACTTCACGTATTGTTTTAACATGTAATCCTGTTAATGTTGCTAACTCCTTGTTAGTTATTTCTTTCTCTCTCATTAGCTTATCTACATTAGTTTTCATCCTCTTCTGTTTTCTTTCTCTTACCTATTGCGTATATTAATTCGCTTAAATCAACACATGATCTCATTAATTCTTTATCTTTTAGTATGTGTCTATATTTTCTATTTAAGATTAATAATGCTCCTCTAGATATTAGTTTTAAATTATCTATCTCAAAATTAGTTTTATTACCATCTAGAAATATCACCACCTTACCTTTCGGGACTTTTCTATTATGATGTTGTTCCCATACATATCTATGTTTGGATATCCATTTATTTCTTTCTACTTTTATTTCAACTATTCCATCTACACTTGTTCTTTCAGAATACAATTCTCTAAAACGTGCTGGTGTATGTCCTTTTTTAAAGCTTGTTCTGTTAGCTCCCATGTACCCAGTTATGCCTTTATTCCAGGGAATATGTCCTTTTTTAAAACTTCCACTATTTCGCATTTTCAATCATTAATGGCAAGGAAACTCCTTTACCAAAGTCATTTTTATATTTCTCTGCTTCTAATGCTAAGCCTGCATTATTTATAATCGTATTCCCTATAGTTGTAATAGTCTTAGCTCTAGCTATTTCTTCTTGTAAACTTTCTCCTTTTAAGTTTTCATCATTAATTCTTTCTAATGCTTCAAACAAATGATTGTTTAGATCTATTAATTTATTTCTTGCCATATTCTCCTCCTACGTCATCAACGTAAATAATAGCTGTCCCACCAATAATACTGATTTCTTTTATTTCTTCGTTCTCTTCTAGTGGAGGTAGGTCAATTATTTCTCCTCTTTTATACGCTTCTATGTAGCTTTCTATTTTATCTTCTGTGGTTTCTATAACATCTACTCTTTTAGCGTTTTTAAGCATTGTTTTTCTCCCATTCTTTTCTTATTTCTTTTAATTTCCTTTCCAACTTATTCTTTTTATTTTCCCATGCTTTAACCTCAATATTTGCAAAAGAAAAATTTCTGCGTGCTATACTAAGAGTTTCTTGTGATTCTTTTAAATTATTATTTACATCAAAAAGTGCTTCTAATATATTATTTTCTGTTTGTTTAAACTTCAACGATAATTCATCTTCTTTATCATCTTTATTTAAACTTTCATATATTTCTTTTAATCTTTTATAGTTTTTAGATCGTGGCGTTCTTCCTCTTTTCCATGCTAATAAATTCTGTGAATCTACTCCTAGCTCGATTGCTAAAATAGCTTCGCTCCAGTTCATTTTTTCTTTAATAGTTTCAATCATTTCTTTAATAGTTACGACTTTATTCATTTTCCTTAAACTCCTTTACCCTTGTTAAATGTTTGTTAACTTCTTCTACTATTACAGGCTCTATATCTAATCCAGTTTCAACTAAAAGCTGGTCTTTAATCTCGCTCATGTCAAATAGTATCTGTCCAACTTCTTTCATTTTCGCATCACTTACTACTTCAAATAATTCTCTAATAGTACGTTCAATTCTTTTAGCACCATAATTATGATTATTTCTTAAGCTCCATGCTAACGCTAAACAAAAGTCACCAATGAAATCTGCTACTTTTAAATTAACTTCTGTATTTAACCTTTTAGTGTAGCTATCTTCTATTTCACTTATGGTTAAATCTATTGCTTCTCGCTTTGTCAGTTTCTTCTGCCCAGGCTTTGTTATACTGAAATTATTTCTAATGATTTTCTTTTTTCCCATTTTTTATTCTATCCTTCCCAAGAAAACATATTAATTATTGTTCCATAAATGGATTGTACTCGCTGTTGAAATCATAGAAATCAGTAACATTGCTTGCTTCTGAATATCCTTGTTGATTGTTATTACCTTGTTTTTTACTCTCCAAGAAATTAACTTTATCTGCAATTACTTCTGTAATATATACTGTTTTCCCATCTTTCCCTTGATAATTCCTTGTAGAAATTCTACCCTCTACACCAATCAAACTTCCTTTGTTTAAAAATCGTGCCATATTCTCTGCTTGTTTCCCGTAAGCAGTACAACCTATAAAATCTGCTGGAAACTCTCCTCTCTCATTTTTAAAGTTTCTATTGACCGCTAATGTAAAATTAACAGCTGCTTTATTTGATGTAGTGTATCTTAATTCTAAATCTCTTGTTAGTCTTCCTACTAAAACTACGTTATTAATCATTAATTCTTCTCCTTAATTTATATTTTGAATGAATGAGTGAGTGATTAATTTATAATATAAATATGTATCATATCTTATAAAGTGTTACATCTAGTTAATATCCTCAAACCTTACTGCTACCAGTATTTTAAATATATTGTATTTTTACCTATGTAATGTTTCCCTTATTGGTAACATAGTAGATTTTATTTTTAAAATGAGATCTATAAACCACCCCATTTTTTAACAGCTTTACTCATTTCATCACGTTCTATTCCTATATATCTTAATGTAATACTAGGATCATGATGATTGAATAATTTCATAAGTGTTACTACATCCTTACTTTCTTTGTAAAAATGATAACCAAACGTTTTTCTAAAACTATGTGTACCTATATTCTTTATCCCACACTCTTTAGCTCCAGTCTTGAGTATCCTGTAAGCTTGCGTCCTTGTGATTGGTCTGTTAGAGTTCTTATATCGTGTCGATTTAAACAGGTATTCTTCATCTTCTTTATCCATGCAATATTCATCTAATACACGCTTTAATTTAGGTAATACAACCATCTCTCTTAACTTTCCAGTCTTCATTTCACGTCTTCTTATCTTATCCCTGTTTCTTACATCACCAACCTTTAATCCTAATAAATCACTAATTCTAAAAGCTACATTTATTCCCATGTAGTAAAGTAAGTAATCACGCTCACTCCTGCTTTTAAAATAATAATTCATTGCATCTAGTTCCTCTTGTGTTCTAAGTGGTTCTACAAATTCCAAATTGATAACCTCCTGTTAGAAATTATCACTAAACATCATTGCGTTCTTTTCCTTTTGATAATTCACTCATCATTTTCTTATATGCTTCTTCGTCTTCATCAGTAACTACTCTTTCCTCCTTTGTTTTACTCTTGCCTGATATCCTATCTTTTAAATAATCAGGGACAGGTACAACGTATTTACCAGGAATATTATTTGTCTTACCTCCTGTAAATGTTGAAATACTACTCTCGTATTGATCTTTAGCATTAAATAGGACTGCTAACATATAATTCTGATGATTTGTAGGATACTTAACTTGACTTAATCTAGAAAAAATATAATTAATATGTTCATGCCTTAACTTCGTTAATCTCTCTACTACCTCACTAGCTTTTACACTCTGTTTTCCTATGTGAAGTCTTGTATCAGGCGGCATTAAACAAATATCAACTGCATACTTAATCCATTTATCAAGCTCTACTCTTTTATTCTTACTGACTCGGGAATATCCAAAGCTATCTTTGAAGTACTGTGTGTTGTACTTCTTCCGAGAACTAATATTCTTTTTAGCCTCTTCAATCACTCGCTCATCATTATCAAGCATTTGCTCGCTATATATAATATTATTATTTGATGAATGAGATGATATATTATTATTTTTTATTATATTTTTATTATTTGGTATAGGTGTGGTCAAATTGTCCACTTCTGATATGGTCAAATTGTCTTTTTCAGTGTGGTCAAATTGTCCATCTCGATATTCCTTTTTAAGTGAATTAAATTTTTCGTAATTTACTCTATACCAACATGTTTTATCAAATTTTAATTTATTGTAATTACTTACTATTAAATAACCTTTTTCTGCTAGTGTTTTAAAAACTCTTCTGAGTGTTTTAACAGAACCTAATATATCAAAATATTCTTCATGCCATTGTTTCATTGAACCGTATGTCCAGTAGTAACCATCTTTATAGTTTTTCTTATGCTTCTTGTTATATTCGATCCATTGATGAAGTTGAGTAATAACAACAGCTTCTGAGAAACCTATAATTCTTGCTAGTCCTCTATCTACTACTACAGGCTGTTCGTCCATAAGCCATATATTCATTTTTTACACTCCTTTCTTGCAATTTAACTCAATTTACTATATAATATAGTTAAATCATTGAACGTCTATTTAGACGTTCTTTTCCTTTTTTTATTAATCCTTTTTTCCACGTTATTTAAACAAATAACTTTTTTATTATTATTAATAATCTTATCTAGTAATTTTTTATTTCTATGGATATCTCCAATTACCTCTAAATCATCATTTATCAATCCTAATTGAGCTGGGATATACTGCTTAAAATCTACTTCAAAAGAACCGTCTTTATATCTCACTATTCCAATATCTTTATCAGTGTTTTTAACAATATCCCCACTAAATATTTCATTTCCTTTTTTGTCTTTTAAATCACTTCCATACATGATGATTACATCATTTTTCTTAACGTTGATTGATTGAATATATCTACTTTCGTACTTTCTTCCTAATGTGATATAATCACCGTACCAACCAATAATTTTATACATTTTTTTATCAACATATGCTCTGAAATTAGGAATATTCATTAGCTAACACTCCTCTTCTAAATACTTTTGTTTTAATAGTTTAGCTGTGTGAGTGAAATATTCTGCTAGTACTTCAAATAATTCATAACTTTCAAATCCTGTTGGAAATTTTTCTTTTACATAAGGTTCTACCTTAACACCATAATCTTTTATATGCGTTAACATTTCCTTTTGTTTTTCACTAAAATTATTCTTTATTTGTACTTCCAAATCCTCCACCACGCTTATCTCCTTTTAATCTAACTCCATAACTTACTTTAGGCACTTTATAAAAAATACCTTGTCCAATTCTTTCGCCTTTTTTTATTGTTAAATGTTTGTCTGTTAAATTATTAAACTCTAACAATATATGACCTTCATTTTTTGGATTGTTATAGTAATCTGAATCTACAACTCCTACACCGTTACTCATTACTAATCCACGATTAACCGGCAAGCTACTTCTTGCAAATATTAATAAACATTCATTCTTTGGCATAAATGCTTTTAATCCCGTTGGCACTAGTGTTGCTTCGCCTTTAAATCTAAATGCAGGGATCACAATATCTTGACTAGCTATAAAATCAACACCTGCACTATGGACTGTAGATTTAACAGGTAACTCTCCGTTTAAGTCATCTATTAATTCAAATCCTCTTCTATATAATAATTTTTTAAACTTGTTCATACATTCCTCCTAATTAAAATATTTTTTAGCAAAATCTTTATCAAATAAAAATTGAATCATCGCTATTGATCCGGTTGCTATCCCGCCTATCAATTGCCAATCGATATTTGTCAATGTTAAGAAACACATGCTAATCACAGCGATTGTCCAATAAATCACGTTTAATTTATCTTTCTTTATTTTTCTTTTGAGCATTTTGTCGTTCCTTCTCTCTATTTTTTTGATTAATATAGTTATAAATTCTAACTTTATTAAAAGTTGTATTCGATTTTAAAGTCCCCTGAATATATAAATATGAATCATCAAGTCCTTCTATTTCGTTAATAAATTTATTGAACTTATCTTTTGATTTGTCCATTTCTAAAATTTTACGTAATATAGTTCGTTTAACCCAATGATCTGGATTCTTTATTTTATCTGAATAAGCGTCGTAAACTTCTTGCATTTTAATCACCTTCTTTCAATTTGTTTAAGTCGATATCTAATACCTTTGCTATTTTAACCGCATGGTCTAGCCTAGGGTTCAATGTTTTACCATTAATTAAAGCGTATAATGTTTGCTGAAATATTCCTGTCTCTTTTGACAGCTTATACACTGACATTTTCTTTTCTTCTAAACGTTCTTTAAATGCATTGTAAAACTCTTTCATAAATGTTTTACCTTTCTTTACTATTATGTTATAATTTATTTGAGTATTTCCCGGAAATTTAATTCTACTACTAAACCTTTTCTTTGAAATACTTAATACTTTTGAAAGGGGGGTATTTTATATATGGTAAATAAAAAACAAACATCTAAAAGTGTTGCCACTAAAGCTAGTAAAATATTACGTGACGGTAGATCAAGTAAAATTTCTAAATCAGTAGCAGGCAGTGCTTTATCACAAACTAAGACATCTAAGAAGAAATAACTTTTAAATTCTTAGGTATAATTAGTTGTATGTAATCTAAATTTACATATTGAATAGTCGATTTATCAGTAGTTATTTTCACGAAACTATTTGATATTTCGGCTATTTCTTTTGGAATATCGTGAGATAAAGTACAATTTTCTATATAAGTATCATCTAAAAAAATTAATTTCTTTATTTCCATCCTCACTCCTCCTCTCTCTTGTGTTATAATTACCTCAAAGGAGGTAAATTATATGCAAAGAACAACATTTGATTATTTAATAATCATAATTCCAATAGCAATATCGGTAATATCAGTAATTATTTCTACTGTAAATTTATTTCTAACAAAGAAATCCATATATAATGCAACAAAACCTGTTGTTACACCTTACATCGAAATTATAAATGGTTTATCATTTCAGAAAAATCTAGTAATTAAGAATTTTGGTAAAACACCAGCAAGGATAACAAATTTAAAATTTTATTCTGAACTAGATGAATTCAATGAAAAATTTAAAATGAAATCTGTAATTGGTTCATTTATAGCACCAGGTCAAAAATTCTCAACAAATATCTCAGATTCATTTGAAGATGATATTATCCTAACGTTAGAATATATAGATTCTTTTGGTAAAGTTACTACAGTTAATGAAACACTTAAAACTGATTTTCCCAAAAATTTATTTTATTCTTCAGGTTCTCATCCTACTAATCAACCATTAGATACAGCCATTAGAGAAGCTGCAATTACACTTGTTAATAACTTTAAATAATCTCTTGGACTACAGATTCTTTAACTAGAAAATCTGTAGTTCTTTCTAAAACCTTTCTAGCTTTCCAATAAGGAAGATTATGTTTAGCTAAAACATTAATAATCTCATTTCTAATTGGTTCTTCTTCTTTAAGAGAAAATTTATCATGAGTATTAGCTTCTGTGTATTTAACATCTACAAGTTCATTATTTCCATTTATAATAGTTTCAGTTTTTATCTCCATCCACCACTCCTCCTTTCTTCTCTCTTAAAAACAAGGGAGTTCAATTGATTTGTTCATTACTCCTTTTGTTCTCTTTCGAGAACATCTTCTTTAAAAAAAATAGATATATTATTTTCAGTGTAACCTAGAATTTTTATCATTTTTAAAAATTCATCCACACCTATATCAATTATGCCTAATTCCCTTTTAACATAGGGCGTTCTCGATTTCCATCCCATAAGATATGCCATATCCTCTTGAGATAAACCTTTAGCAATTCTTTCTGCTTTTAATCTTTTTACATCTAATTTCATGATATCTCCTTTCTTTTATTCGTTCTCTATCGAGTACACTTTAATAATAACAAACTTGTTCTTATTTGTCAACACTTTTTTTAAAAAAATATAATAAATGTTTTTTTATTATAATTCTTGTGTTCAAATGGGAACAATGTTATAATGTAATTATGAAAATAGGAGGTAATTAAAAATGAATAGTAATAGAGAAGTAGTAGAACTAGTAAAAAAGATGACTGCAGAACAAAATATGTCAATGAGTGAACTAGCACGCAGAGTAGGAATAGCTAAATCTGCTATCTCAAGATATTTTAATGGTACAAGAGAGTTACCTCTTAACAGAATAGGTGATTTTGCTTCAGCACTGCACACTACTCCTAATTTTCTATTAGGTGTGAAAGAAGACACGAACTCACAAGGAGTCAAAATCCCAGTTTTAGGAACAGTAGCAGCAGGAATACCTATTTCAGCTGTTGAGGATATATTAGACTATGAGGAAATTCCTCGATCATGGCAGAATCAAGGTGAATTCTTTGCTTTAAAAATTAAAGGTGATAGCATGGAGCCAAGAATGGAAAGCGGTGATGTTGTTATTGTAAAACAACAATCAGATGCTAACAGTGGAGATACAGTAATTGTATTAGTTAACGGAGATGATGCAACGTGCAAAAGACTTGAAAAAACAGATAACGGAATTATGTTGGTATCTACTAACCCTAAATATCCCCCTATGTTTTATTCATTAGAAGATATTCAAACTAAACCAGTTGTGATATTAGGAAAAGTAGTTGAATTACGTCAAAAATATTAAAGAAAGGAGTGATATCAAAATGAAATCCAATTATGATATTGATAATAAGAAAAAACTAAACAGAGCTAGAGATATTTTGATTAGTGTTGCGAATAGTCCAAGAAATAAAAAATTTGAAAAATTAGCATCTTCCGAAATATTTAGAGCCAAACAATTAAGAGATGATAATAATAACAACACAAAAAGCTTCAAACGATATAAAAAAGGTTCTATAATCTTTGTTGATTTTGGAACAGGAATAGGGAATGAATTTTCACATCCTCATTTTTGTGTAGTTATGGACAATAAAGATAATCCTAAGAAAGGAACACTGACTGTAATTCCTTTTACCTCCAAAAAAAAGAAAAATTTTATAAATTTGGATAAGAATATGATTTATAAATTTTTTGACCAAACAGTAAAAGATATTCAAGAAAGGAATAGACTTCTAACGGCTATTTTTGATCTTCAGACTAATCCATTAACAAAAAAACCAGGAGTGTATTATCCAAAAGATATGGATGTTCAACTTTTAATTAATGATTTAGCGGAACGACACGGTAAAACTGGTAATTTAAAAATTGACGAAGCTAAGTTATTAATAAAAAAGGACGAAGATTATTCAAAAGAAATAGCAGAGTTCTATCTTAAATATAATAAAAATACATTTGCTAATGTGCAAGCAATAACAACTATTAGTAAATTTAGAATTTTTAAACCTATTAATCCTTTAGACCCTATAGGGAAAATAAGATTATCGGATAGAATTTTAAAAATATTAGAAACTGACCTTATAAGAAATTTAACAACCTATAAAATTGACAAACCATAACATTTATAATATAATAAAAGTATCTTAGAGGTATATGAAAATATAGGCTCTACTGGTAACATTTTTCAGAGAGGTTTTTAACCGGCTCTGCTAAGGTATTTATGGTTTTCCATAGATACCTTTTTTCTTTTTATACGTATCGAATTCTATGCGGAAAAAAACAAAAACTAAACTGGTCGAATCTAACTAGTTTAGACAAAACAAAAAACTCACACCCCCGCCAAGAGTTGTGAGTTCATAGAATGTGTATGGTATACACAAGACTTAATACAAATAGTATATCATACACATCTCATCTAATCAAGAAAGGATGTGTATTTTATGTATAGAGAAATAACCCATAATGGTAAATATAGATATATACAATCATACAAGGATCTCGACGGAAAAACACGTCGTGTATCCGTTGTTAAAAATAATAAAACTAGAGCTACTGAGAAAGAAGCATATGATGAATTACAAGGAAAGATAGAGAAACTATTAAATCCCGAAGTTGTTAACAAACCATTAGGATTTTATAAAGAAAAATTCCTGGAATTCAAAAAAGCTACGTTAACTCATCATTCATATTCAATTTATAAATCTTACTTACAAAAATTAGATGATAATGAAAAGTTAGAGAATATAACCAAGATTAAATATGAAAAGATGCTGATTGAGTTTAGGGAGCAGTATTCTCCAGAAGCCATTAAATTTATGGTTAGACTGTTCAACAACTTATTTAAGTTTATAAAAAAATACTACGTTAAAAACTTTGATATCAATTTAGAGTTTAAGCTTACCAAAGAAGAAAAAGCTGAAAAATTACAAAAGATAAAATATCTAGAAAAAGATGAAATCTCTAATATTTTAGAAAAAATAAAAAACAACACAGTAAGAAATGTAGCTATAGTTCAACTACATACAGGCTTAAGAATCGGAGAAGTATTAGCATTAACTCCTAAAGATGTAGACTTTGACAATAAAACTATATCTGTTAATAAAACTAAGTTGAGAAACGGTCAAATATCAGCTCCTAAAACATTAAGTAGTATCAGAACTATAGAAGTATCTGATTATGTGTTAGGTATCCTTTATGATTTTATATCCAGTGATGAATTTATATTCCAAGTCCACTACAACACTATACTTAATCATTTAAGCATTCAAAATATAACATCTCATATGTTTAGACATACACACGTAGCCTTGCTTATTGAGGCAGGAGTACCTATCAAAGTTATATCTGAAAGGTTAGGACATTCTGACACTAGCATAACACTTAGCATTTATACACATGTCACTGCTAATATGAAAATAGACCTTCAGAACAAATTAGAAAAAGCTTTCCCTATTTTTTCCCTATAACTAAAATAAAATAAAAATAAACGCTGTTAAATCAATGATTATCAGCGTTTTATTGTATATTATATAATTATACCATGTAACCGAAAATCGACAAAGTAAAACACCTAAAAAAGCATAAAAATAAACTAATTTGAGCATACTTTAACCTATTAATAACACATTAGAAAATATACAGAAATTAATCGATTTTTTTAACCATTAAGAAGGTTTTTCCCTATTTTTTCCCTACAGAAAAAAGCCCCCTATAACGAGGGCTTAAATAATTATCTTGTGTTGTGTAGTAAATCCAGGATAAATTCATTTTTGTTATACACAGCATCAAAATCATTTAATGTAATTTGGTAATCTTTTTCTTGATTATCAAAATTCACTTGAATTACTATTTTTTCAAATTCATCATCATTTAAATTTCCTAAATGAGCTTTTAACTCATCCACAGAATAAACTGTAGTAATATCATTGATATTATCCTCTTTCCAGTATGATATAAAAGCACCTTCATCTAATACTAATTCTTTTACTACTAACATCATTTTATCATAATTTTTCATTTCTAATCTCTCCTTGTAATTATATAATTTAAGTGCGTTATCTAGTGTGATATTTCCAACTTTATTATTTTTTCTATATCTATCAATCTGTTGAACTGTTATTCCGGTTTCCTTTGCGATCTTATAGCTGGTTAGGTCTGAGTTAAGCAGCTCTTCTATTGCTTTTTTCATTTTTGATTCTCCTTTGATTTATCTTACAATTAAATTATACACAATATTGTGTATAAAGTCAATAGATATTTTAAACTTTTTTTAATTTTTTAACGGAAATTCTAAGAAATTTCTATAGAAAAGGAAATTTGACATAAAAAAAGAAGCCCAGCAATTAAGCCGGGCTTAGGGAATAAAGTATGAAAAATATTTATCTATATATATATATATATTATCACTAATTATATTTAATTACAAGTATCTCCATGTACCGTAGTCAGTTCCTGATTCTAGTTCCATACTAGCAACATATCTACGTTCTCCACTGTTAGAGATGTATGAAATCCATTCATAGCCATTAGCATAACAATATTCAGTATAGTTAAATTCCTCATTCTCATCATAACTTGCTACAACTTCAGCATCTAATGATGGAGCTGAGCGAACATTTAAATTAGAAACTTTAACAGTAAATACTCTTGGTCTATCTAGAGACTGTACATCTGTAGTAACTGGGTTATTAGCTGGTGTATCGTCTACAGGGAAATAAAACCAACCTACAACACCTTCAAAATCTCTTGATATATATCTTGCAGGCCCGCCAACATATAAGCTATCCCAGTTGCCATCAACATTTTGTTCAATAGTTTTCATTGAATATCCGTCTGAATCTTCAATTACAAGCCCTGTATGTCCGTAAGAATGTCCGGCTGTATATGTTGTATCCATCACAAATACTGCCCCAGCTTTTGGTCTACTGTTAAGATCCCCTACAACGTTATACTCAACTCTATATCCTAATGCTGCTGCACTGTTAAGCAAGTCTATCGCATTTCCCCATAATGTTTTACCAAAGAAATAAGAGCTTAAATAGTTAGGTAAGTCTACACATTGTGTCCCATATGCTCCGTCTTGGTCAACACCTATTCCTAAATTTGCTATTCTTGTTGCTTCGTTTAATAAATCTGTTGTTCTAACCATTATTCTTTTTCCTCCTAAATTTGAATAAAATAAAACACTAAGAACTTAATCTTAGTGCTTTAATCTTTTATGATAATTTTAAATTCTTATTTCTTCGTCGATTTTTTCATTTAACCATTGAACTTTTGTCAGCCCTTTTTCTCTCAATATTTTTTCTAAGACTTCTATTTTCTTTTTATCAATAGCTGCATTAAATTGTTTTTGTGTTTTTCGACGTTTTCTGAAATAATCAGCTCTACTTTTCATTATCTCACCTCTTTTCTAATCGTTGCATGCTACAATTATTATTATATGTTACACGCAACAAAAAGTCAAGGGATTTTTAAAAAAATTTTTCGCATAATAAAAAGACTATTTCTAGTCTTGTTTTGGTTCATTATATGTCAAGGCTTGCTTACTGTCGCTAAAACCTTGTGTCGTTGCATCATTGACTATTCCTAGCAATGATAACATTAAAAATACTGTATCAACAATACCATTAACATTATTGTTGAATAATTCAATATCTAGGTTATATCCTAGTAAAGCTGCTACTTGTTTAACAAGTAATAAAATTGCAGCGATAAAAGATATAACAAAGTGTTTGTTTTTAAAACGTACTTTCCAATTTATCATATATTTCCACCTCCTTTCTAATTAGTTGGCCACGGGTCATTTGTCAAGTAAGATATCGCACTTACTCGGATATCCCCAATGTCTTTATCAGTTGGCACAGGGTCTGTAAACTGGAAGCGTAACATATGGCTATCTCCTGCACCACCTAAATACCACGTTCCATAAGGTACGCCTTTATCGTTGTATATTCCGCCGATTAAAGATGATTCTGAACGGAAACCTAAAGGAATACCTTGTAAACCTAAAATAAAGCAGTTTCTTTCACGGTCTGACGGCTGTACAACATATCCAGCTCCACCTCTACGAACGATTCCGAACCAGCCCCACGATAAACCTCCGAATTGATAAAATACTGTATCGTTTTTTCTACGAACTTTTAAAAATGAGGCGCCCAATTTAGAAGAAATTGTAAGATTTTTCCAACCAGTATCGCCCGTTAATACTTCCCAACCTTGATTATCATTGCCTCGTCTTTTAATCCATTTTAAAGCTCCGTTAGTTACTGCCTCGTCTACATAAGTTGTTCCAACAGGTGCTGTAACTACACCGTTTGGCATTCCACGACCGTGAATTTCCCAATTTTTAGCTTCCAGTACTTTTAATCGAGTATCTAGCTCCGTTGTGTTCCCACCGGTGTTGGTTGGGATATAATCACGAATATTTCGTGTTGTGATGAATTTAAGGTTGTCTTCTTCTGAAAACTCAAAGTCTGGTTCGTAATAATCAGGTAATGAACTAGCAACTGTATAGAGTAAGGATTCAAATTTTGCTGTTTTGTCAAAACCACTAATAACTAAATGATTGTTATAATTATCTGAATATAATTTACCAAAATTACTTGTATTTCTTGTTGCAGCAGTTTGACTTAAATACGCTCTTGCGGGCGTATTTTCGGTCGATACATAAGGTAGACTTAATTTATCGACAAACCTACTAGTATCAACATTCCCTGCAGGTCTATTCTCCAACGTTGTCAACCTACTCTTAATATCCGTGTCGTTATATGGTTGCGGTAATTCAGTCTTTTTAACATATTTCTCATGTTTTTCATCATCTAAAAAAGCTTTTCTAAGTTCTTCTTTAGTCGCATAATCAGTTAACGGTTGATGTTCCGTTAAGTAATGCTTATCTTCTAACTGTTTATTTGTTACAAAATTACTAGTGTCAACATTAGCTGTAACCGGTCTGTCTTTTAATTCTTTGATTTCCCTTTTAATTTCACTATCATCATAACTTGGTCTAGCTTCTAATTGAGTAACTTTTTTTTCAACATCTTCAACACTTTTCTTTGTAGCTAAATTACTAATATCTTGATGTGATGTTAAATAACCCTTTTCAGTCAACTGGGTTTCAGTCACGTAATTAGCTAAAGACTGGTGCTGGGTTAAATATCCCTTTTTCTCAACCTCTTCTACTGCTTTATTTACAATAGTTTCACTATTCGGTATTTCAGTCTTTAAAGCATAATCTGATAAATGTTTACTTGATACAAAATCAGATACGTTAGGGATATCTCCTTTTAAAGCATACTTTTCATTTGCTTGGGCTTCTGTTAAGAATTTACTACCTTTTTCAATCTCCTTAATAGCTTTGTCAAAGTCTTCTTTAGTAAGCACATCCACCCTATCTACTATCATGCTATTAGCAAAAAAGCGTTCTTTTTCCGGTAGTTGACTAGCTTTATCTATTTCAGATAAATTTACTTTGAATTTGAATCTGAATATGTCGCTGTTACGTTCTTCTTTATCAAGGTATATATAACAAACAACCTCTTCATTTTGAGTGATTAAAGATGTGTCAAAGTTAAATTTGATTTTATTATCTTCTACAGATCCTGTAGTTTTCCAGTAGCTACCACTTCTCAAGAATTTAAATAGTGCTACTACATTTTCATTAGTTAATGTACCTTTTGAAATTTCAAACTCAAAGGCTCCGTTATTTTTATCATGAGAATACAGCTCACAAAAACTATCTTCAACCTGTCTTATTTTTGTTGTGTTTTCAATGCTTAATCTAATTATTTTTTCCAAGATAGAATCACTCCTTTTCATTAAATGCATCTCTTAGTTTTTCTAGCCTCTTTTTTATCCCTTTTGGAAAAGGCACACCTATCGCTGCTAAGTTCTCAATAAGTGATACACCATACGTTGCTATGAAAAAGAATATAAAAGCTGTCGCTACCTCTTCAAAGCCTATATATATTAAATAAGGATATACTGTTACGACTAATACTAGTACGAACAGATGCTCTATTAATCCACGTCTTCCTATTGTGGAGTTAATCGTTTTTGTAACCCACGCTTTAGCAAGTCCTGTAATAATATCAAATACTATTATTCCGGCTAAAGCGTGAATATAAATGTCGTTAAATACTTCATAATATTGATTAGCAAGTTCCGCCAATGTTATGTGCAATGTTTGCACCTCCTTAAAAAAGAGCGGTTATACACCGCCCTTATATCTTTTAATTTTGTTCTTCTTTTGTAGAAAGTTTTTCGTTTAAATCTTTTAAAACTTTTGAGAATTCATCATTTGATTCAATCAATTCTCTTTTTTGCCATTCGATTAAAACTTGAGCTAAAATCCCAGTTACTTCAAAAGCTTCTAACTCATAATCTCTAGCCATAATTTCAGTGAATTTAGTGATGTCACTTTTCACTTTTACAATTCCTAATTTTTTTGATATTTCATTTTGCATTTTTTCCTCCTTACTATGTAAGCACACCGTTTCTAAATGTCAAACGGAGACCATTAATATTTAAAACAACATTTCGGCCTTGATAATAGCCTTCTGGGTCGCTGTCTGAACCGGCTACGAATAAATGTCTAATATTCGTATTACCTTTAAAAGTTGAATTTCTACGTACTTCAAAATCAACATAAGATATTAACGTATTTTTTAACTCGGAGTCATTGTCATCTTGTTTGTAATTGTACACTAACAACGGGCTTTCTGTTTTGAGCCCCCACTCTTCCGTTTCTTCAAACCAACCTACTCTACCATTTGCTTTTATCACAAAGTTCATTCCTGAATAATACCCTACGTCTCTACCCCAAAAGAATGATTTGTAATAACCCCTTATCGCTCCGGAAAACTCTCCGTTTTGGTCATAATAAGATGTCCCAAGATAATCAAGTTTAACTCTTTTCTTGGCACTTTCCGCCTTTCCTTCATATAGGATTAAGCTTTCATCTTCGAATTGAAAATATTTAGAATAATTATTCCATGCTAATTTTAAACTTTTAGCATTTTGGACTAGAGTAGTTCCAAAATTTTCATCAGTAACAACATTTTCTATTTTATCTCTTAGTAATTTAATAGATGTTTCAGTCTGCGTTTTTGTCATGTAGTCAGTAGCTAACGTTTTTGATAATTTCAAGGTAATTTCTTCTTTTGACTGATTAATCAAAGAAGCGATATCTACAGTTTCATTTCTTTTCGTATATCTGAACCCTAAATTAATTTCATGAAATCTGACATTAGTAATCTGTGATTTGTCAAAATCCCCTGAGAATTCTAAATACACAACGTCTTTATTATCATTTGTTTTATTAGAAACCCTCGCAAATAATACGTTATCTTTAGCTGTCATAGGTTTGAAGTTTGTGTTAGGAATAGCTTTACCATCACTGCTTGCAAGGACATATTCACTAAAATCAATAGACATTGCACTATTATTAGGGGCTGTTGTGTCGAATATTATTTTGTAATAGCGACCCTCTTTAAAATCATTCATTGATTTAAGAGTAACCAGTTTATTAATTCCACCAGCTACAGCATCAAAAGAGTTTTTCTCCAAACCTTCGTTGAAATTTCCTTCCCAAACTTCAAGATTTTTTACTTCTGTTGAATTATCTAAGGGAGTTAAATTAATCGTTCTTGTTTCTGTTGGTACTGTAAAAGTAAACATGTTTACACCAGCTACAAGTCTTTGTCTTTCACTGTTAAATATTCTTAATTCCTGATTAGCAGGGAAATATCTTATATCAGCTACTAAGGTGTAAGTATTACCAGGTTTCATAGGCTCAAGCGTTGTATAAGTTAGGTTATTACCTGTTTTCTTTTCAGCTGAGTTTAGAAGGTTATCTCCCCTAATCGCAACTTTAAATTGTTTGTCATTAAGCTCTCCAATTTGCGACCTGAATTGTTCTAATGTCGTATCAAATGTTTTATATTTATTTGTAATTTCTTTCACAAGTTCAGTATCTGGAAGATTATCAAGCCTTGCAAAACAAGTAGTTTTCAAAAATTGATACTCAACATCTAACTTAATGTTAATTGTTGTCCCGTCTTTAACTCCGTTTGAGTAATAAACGTTAGTAAGCTCTCCGTCGCTATTATATGTTGCGTTCTCTTGTGTTTTGTTAAGATCAGCACCCCATACTTTAGCGGTTAGGTTAAATCCACTAGTTATCTTTTCTCCGTCGTAATAAACATCTACGTAGAATTTAATGTTATTAGTTTTATTGCCTTCATAAGTCCCAGCTATCCTTACATTTGCTGATAATGAGTGAGCTTTTAAGTCTTCTAAGCTTGGCATCCAATCTCTTGGCATATCCCCATCAACTGCCATATAAGGCTCAGCTACTTTAAAATGTCCGTTCTTAGTAGAAAAGATATAAAATAGATTATCACTTTGAGATGTGAAGTCCTGCTGAACTGTGTACTCAATTTCTTTAATAACCCATGTATCTCTAGCAGTCCCGCTATCAAGATTAAATCCTGCCATCTGTTTATTACCTACGTGAGATTTTAGTGCTAAATGGATACCGTTGTCTACAGGTGTATCGCTGTAAATGTAGATAGGTAGTCTAATTACAATAGTATCTCCTCTTTTAAACTCTTTCTTAGAGCTAATAAAAGAAATACCTTTCCAGGCATTACCTGTTAAACCTCTGTTGTTAATCTCTACAGAGTTGCGACCATTAAAGTCATTTTGATTAATAGTAGGTGCAGCACCGTTCAATGTGTAAGAGTTGCTAGACTTAATCTCCGTATTTAGTAATAGATTAAAGTTCGGTGCTGATTTTCCGTCATCGCCCTTCAATCTAACCCATTTAAATGCCTTTTTGTCGGTCGGCGTAGCAGGTGATGTAGTCCTTGCTATTCCCATATAAGCTTTTGGTTCTCGCCCAAAATTACTGCCGTCAGCATTGTCCGAATATACTAAATGTGTATATTTGTCACCTGTGATTGATTTTTGTTGAATATCAAACCAATCAAAGTCACCAGCTGTTGGCGTTCCGTTTTTAAAAACATAGCCAAAATATCTATATTTATGGTATTGTGCCGGCTCGTTGGTTGGATAATCTGTGTAAGGTCTGTCGTTCTCGTGAATTGTGTACCAATCAACCTGAACACCCGTCCAATTTTCGTCCTCCGGTACTAATATGAATTTAAATAACACATCATCTACGTCATTACCTGTCGTAAATACTATATTCTTAGTTTGCAAGGCATTTCCGAACTCTAGTTGTCCCCAAGAGTACTCTTGTGAAGTCTTGTTGTTTCTGAAATAAGCCCATAATTTGTTGTTATTCCCTTTTGCACGTGCTGTAAGTGTATATTTAGTGTTAGGTTTCAAAGAGAGAAACATATTCGCTTGCCAAATATCGCTAATGTCATCATCGTTAGTAATATTTACACGAGGTCTATTTTTTGCTAATAGAAATGAATTATCGTCCGGTTCAACAACGGTAAAATCTAACCCGTTTGTGCTGTTGGCATAACCTTTATACAGTTTTCCTTCAAATTTGACCTTAGTCCAACTATATTCTGTTGGGTCGGTCGGTGCTGTCGATTTACTACCAGTATAAAGCCCTATATATTGAGAATTCGGGTTATCGTTCATTTCTCGACCGTCAGCAAAGTTCGAATACTTCTTAAACACGTACGCATTTTTTCCGTCTGAACCTTTTAATTCTGTTTTCTTACTTTCGTAAGTTTTTATACTTTCTTCGTTAGCTATCTGACGAATACCGTCAGCACTAATTGTTAAATCGTTGATTAATCTCTTAGTTTCTTCTTTAGTTATGAAATCTTTTCTAATGCTAGATTGAATAGCATCACGCATTTTAGTAAAAATGTTTTGTGTATTAACTTCACCAGCTTCAAATTGTTGTCTGAAACTTTCATCAGAAACTAACGTTTTAATAAATGCTTTGTCAATCATAGCATTTTTAATTTCAGCAAAGTTCAATTGTGCTTGAATAGATTTAATCATTTCAGCTTCAGTAATTATCGTTTTCAATCTAGCGATATTACCTTCAACTGCATCAAGAATTCTAGTCTTAACTATTTCCGGAATTTCTCCGTCAGCTTCGAATAAGGCTTTTTTAACTTCAACTGCACTTTTTGATTTTTCTTCTAGCTCAACTAGTTTATCTTCAATACTTTTCTTATCAAGCTTTAATAACTGGTCTAAATTTTTCTGAATTTTAAAAACATCTAATTTGCTCTCTACTTGTTCTGCCACTGCATTGTCAACCATGCTAGCCAGTGTAGTTCCTAAATTAGATTGAATTTTACCAAAACCAATAGTTTTTAACTTACGTCCCATAGGTGAGTAAGTATATTTTGTAATTTTCTTCTTAACATCAAGATTAAATTTCTCGTGGAATATTGTCACTGTGTCAAATATCCCAACAGGTACATCCGGTCTACCTACTACATCAATTTCTATACTTTCTTCAATTACATCACACAATGTAGTTTTGAAGTAGTTTTCGCCGTATTTTCGTAATGTTATTTCATCTATAACATCTTGGTCACTTACATCTAAATTTCCCTCGTAAATGTTTTTATACTTATTAATCAACGGACTATCAACAGTAACAGCTATTACTTTATCTTTCTCACCCTCATTTTGAGATTTGATAGTCTTAGTAAAGTGAATTCTAGTTCTTAAATCTTTAATTGATTTTTTCTGTTGGTATGATTTTAGATTTTTTTTATACATAAATAAAGCTTCTTTGTTACTTCCGCCATTACTTAATAATCTAATATCATATTTATCTCTGATTAAATCTCCACCCCATTGACCTATTATAGAGTGTTTATCTCTAAATAAGGCATTTGCTACTGTCACATTTTTTAAGTTAAAACTGTGAGTGTTAGCTATATCAGAGGAGAATGTAAAATTATGTTTTCGAATGATACTACTTGTAAGGCTTCTCATTACTCTATCTCCGCTAGCGTTATTAACGCTTATTTCAGTGATAGAATAATTATTTAACAACGTAGCTACTTGATTAGCATATACAGTAATATAAGCGTGATGTTTTTCTACTTCAAATATGATGAATTCCTGTTCCCCGTGTAAGTCGTCAGCTAGTAAAAGCGTCTCTTCTACTAACTCTTCCCACAATGGATTATTTGTTGGAAATTTGAAACTTAATTGATATTTACTATTTCCCTCGTGTTCTATTTCATCATTATAAGAAAAATTAAGAGGGATTTTTCCCTCTTTTAAATAGATCATACACGCCACCTCCAATTGCCTTTTATTTTAATGCTTGTAACATTCCCGGTAGTTACTACTCCTTGCAATCCCGGTTGTATTTCAAAGAAACCACCTTTTTTACGGATTGAATTTTTTAAAACATTATTTTTATCATATATATTTTGTCTTCTGTGTCTGCAATCTATAATCGCTTTACTATCCAAAGTTAAAAACATAATTTGACTACCTATTGCCAAACTTACCTCTCCACTTCCTTCTATTTCAATTATCGGCTCTGAAAATACATTTCCGATATTATTAATAGTGCCTTTAGCTGTAAGTCTTATTTCAGTACTTTCATTAGTATATCTAAACGGGTAAAACATCAACTTAACACTAACTAACCACCTTGAATTACCTTGCTTATTGAAAGTAATATCAACTAAATCAGCATAATATTTAGATGATTTTAAATAATCAAACTCTATTGTATTATCGAAATCTTTAAATAGATTACTTAATTCTATTACTTTAGCAAAATTAACAGCAGAGATTTTCAAAGTACGTTCTTGACTTTCAAAAGCTTCATCATGAAGTATATAAGTTCCGTTAATGCCATATATTTTATTTTCTTCTGATATACGTTTTTTTGCTACTTGAATCTCTCCGCCGTCAACTAACACATAGTCTTTAGGAGGTAAAATCACATCATTAATCTTAATCATTATTAAATACCCTCCCTTCTAACAAATGTCATTTGTCTATCATATGAGTTTTTAGCTAAAATTTCACCGTCTAAATAAGTGTTAATATCTTTATTTGAAATATCTTTTAACAAGTCTTGTACAACTTCTAACGCTTTAATAACATTACTATCCTTATCTTCTAAAGAAAAATCAGCTGTACTCATATCTTCAATTTTTAAATTATTAGATACGCTAGCTCCTATTTCAAAATCTGAAATATCATTTGTAAAAGTTTTGTTAATATCTTTAGCCATTCCACTAACAGTATTCTTTACAGATTCAAACTTATCTGTAAGTCCTTTATTTAAACTTTCCATAATTGCATTACCAGCTGGGATAAGTAGCTTCCTATCGTACTCAATCGGACCTTTGTTGTCACGAATCCAGCTAGCTATCCCGCTTACAAAGTTTCGAACACTTCCCCAAGCTGACCTTAGTCCATTAAGGAATCCGTTCATAATAGCACTACCTGCATTCCATAAGTTGATATTTCTTAATGAGTAGAATATGTTAGAAACGCTACTTACTAAGTTAGAAACTCCGTTTCTGAATGAGTACCACGCATTCTGAGCTGCACCCACTAATCCACTTATTATTCCTACAACACTTGACCTAATACTGTTCCATGTGTTGACAGCTGTATTTCTCACACCGTTTATTAAAGAATAAAAGAAATTTTTAAATCCTTCCCATAAAGCTCTTATTCCATTAATTAATCCAGTTACTATCGTTACCACAGCTGTTTTTAAACTGTTCCAAATAGTTGAAGCTGTTGTTTGTAGGAAGCTCCAAAGAGCAATCATTCCATTTTTAAAACTTTCCCAAGCATTTATTAATAATGCTATAAGAGTACTGACTATTGTTGATACTACTGTTTTGATACCTTCCCAAACTTTCTGAATAGCTGTTTTAATACCATCCCAAATAAGTTTTAAATCTTCTCGAAGTTTCCCAAAATTCCCGGTTACAAAATCAATAATGATTAATACTGCTCCCATTACAATAGATTTAATAAATTCCCAAACACCTTGAATAGTCGTTTTAACGCCATCCCAAACAGATGTAACTCCATTTCTTAAAATGTTCCAAGCATTAGTAAACCCTTGTATAAACGGTTGAACTATAGCCATTATTGAAGTTGTGATGAAAGTCCACGCTGTGCTTGTTGTTTCCTGAATTCCAGACCATAGACTAGAGAAATATTCAGTTACACCTTGCCATAAAGCTTTTATTTTTTCTACTGCAGCACTCCAAATAGCCTGAACTCCAGACCATAAGGTTGTTGCTCCTGTTGAAATACCGCTCCATATACTACTAAAGAATTCTACTACACCTTGCCAAGCTTGTTTTATAAAGTTGACAAAACCTTGCCAAATTTGTTTACCTGTTTCAGTTTGTGTGAAGAACCAAGTTAATGCAGCTACTACTGCCGTAATCCCTACAATAAGTGCAGTCATAGGGCTTAAAATCATTACAGCATTGAAAATTGCCATTGCTGTTCTTGCTGCCATAACAGCAGTTTTGAAACCATTTATTAAAGCAACTATAGGTCCGAGTATCTTCAGTGCTATGAACTTACCAACAATATATCCTAGTGCGACTTTCACTAAGGCAAGTGCTACCTGATTTTCTCGTAAATATGAAGTGAAACTTTTTATCCATTGTGATATTACTTTTAATACGTTACTTAAAAATTCAAACGCTAAAGCTACACCGCTAACGCCACTCTCAGCACTGTTAATTCCTAATAGGTCTCCAATAAAATCTCCAACAATTGCTGCTACATTTTTTATTGCTTCCCAAACATTTTTAAAAGCAGTTCGGATATTATCAGCGATACTAACAATTGAATCTGCAGTTCTCTCATTTATTCCTAATGCTTTTATCAAGTCTATTCCTTCTTGTTTAGAAATTGAGCCTGTCAACACATTAATAAATGATTCTACTGCTCCAGAAACTTGTGTTAGGTATCCTTGTATTTTATTTACTACTTCATCTCCAAACACTCCTCTTAATTGTTCAGCTAGTCCAGAGAATGCACCTATCACGAGAGACGGTAAACCTTTTAAAATATTACCAACCATAGGTAAAAAGTTCCCCACTAAAAAAGTCATTGTTGTGCTAGCTAATTGTTGTAGGGCTGGTTTAATGTCTTGTCCTAATGATAAATTACCTATTAAGTTTAAAGCCGCTGCTTTCATAGAGGCGAACGAACCTTGCAGCGTTGTAGCTGCTTCCTTTGCTGTTGTTCCTGTAATTCCTAATTCACCTTGTATTACGTGAATAGCTTCATAAACATCTGAAAGGTTATTAATATCATACTTAACACCTGTCAATTTTTGTGCATCAGCTAACAGACGTTGCATTTCTTGTTTTGTTCCACCATAACCTAATTTCAGGTTATCCAGCATCGTATAGTTTTGTTTTGCGAAACCTTGATATGCATTCTGGATAAGCTCCATTGATGTACCCATCTTATTAGAGTTGTCTGCCATATCAACCATTGCTGTATTTGCAACTTTTGCAGCCTTCGCAGTATCTCCGCCCAATGATTTAATTAAACTAGCACTAAACCCGGTTACAGTTTCCATATAGGCGTTTGCTGAAAGTCCTGTCGTCTTGTAAGCTTCATTAGCATACTGCTTAACCTTATCAGCATTATTTTTAAATAATGTTTCAACACCGCCTAGTGACTGTTGAAGTTTCCCACCTTCAGTAAGTGAAGCTGCAAATAGCTTTCCTATCCCTGCTGCAATTACTGCATTTTTAATTGTTGAAACTAGAGTACTCCCAGCACTCTTTCCGGCACTTGAGACTTCTCCGTCTAGTTCTTTTGATATCATCCCTGATATCCCTTTTGCGGAAGGCATAATTTGTACATATGCTTTACCTAAATTTGTTGCCATATTATCCTCCTTCCTTCAATATTCTATTTCTTATTTTTTCAAACTCCTCACCAGTTGTGAATGCTAATTCCTCTTTAACTTTAACAGGTTTATTGATACCATCTACAAGTGACTTAGGTTTATTTCTACCTTTTTGTCCGTCTTTTGTTTTAGCCCAAACTAACAGACTTAATCTATCCACAGTTGAAGCTAGCAACATAGTATCTAGCTTAACTTTTTGACCTGACATTTTCATCTTAATTCTAGAGTCATCTCTTAAGCCATTACAAAAAATAGCCACCGTTTCTGGTGGCATATCTTTGTAATTATAGATTCGATAAGTTTCAGCTAAGTCACAAATTACAGCATCTTCATCAGTATTCAACATACTAGCAAGGATTACTATTTTTTTAATCGTTCTTGAGCTTTAAAGATATCTTCAAGTTCTGCTGTTATTTTTTCAGTGTCTACAATCCCATCTTTATCTCTAACATGATCTTTTAATTTTTCTGTTCCTTCTTTTCCTAATAAAAGATTCATCACTCTTGGTAAAGCAAGAGGATTAGTATCTAATTCTCCTAACGCTTCTACTAACTCATAGTTTCTAACATTTTTTTCTGAAATAGAATATGCGAATCCTGATTTGGTTACACCTGTTAATTTTTTCATCCTACTTATCTCCTATCTTTATTTTTTTTTAATGTATTCGTAGTGAGTATTTCCATCAGTATCTGGGAATGCATTTAGAGTAGTTTCGAACCCGACCATTTCAGAGTCAGCATATTTAATTTCTCCTACTTCACTAATTTTTCCGTTAGGAATTACAATACGTTTCAAGATGTCTCCTTTTAGAACCATCTCAATAACAACTGCATGTTGTGATAATTCTTTAGTATTAGCTTTAATCGTAATTCCTGTTGTGACATCTCCACTTACGTTATCTTTTCCGTAAATTTCTTTTAACACATCAATATTTAATGATTCAATTAAAGTATAAGAAAATTTATCTGTTTTTTCTGTTTGCACAGTGTCAACAATATCTCCACCCCATGCTTTTACATTCTCAGTACTAGCCGTGTTTTCGTTAGTTAGCCCATCTTCTGAAATATATCCTAACGCTTTAAATCCAGTATTTAATGCTGTAGTTGCATCAGTAGGAAGAGCCGTTCCTAATGGTGCTGAATAAATAGCTCCACCTATTTTTGGTTTTGCTGATGTTACATTGCTTACATTTGCCATTTTTTAATCTCCTTTTTTTAATAATAATGAATATCGAATACAGCTTGATATCGGTATTCTTTAGTCTCTAAATCAGTATAGTTATAATCGCTATTTAAACTAACTTTTGAAACTTCAGACACGGTAATCAAGTCATACATTAGATTTTTAATTTTTTCGTTTAACTTAGCAGCTTCAAACATAGAAGCTCCATAACTTTGAATTGCTATTGTTGATGAATTTAAAAAGTTTTCTCTGCTTCCGCTTGTTTTTTGAATTACTATGAATTGTTTAGGTAAATTTTTCTGATGTTCAAAAACAATTGGTATATTAAGTGTTTTTGATAGATATTCTTTGACAATAAGTTCAATCATTATCTCATAGCCTTTAATAGCGTATTATTTTTGTTGTTGTCTCTAATAGCCTTACGTGTTTTAGTTTTAACACTAACATTAGCCCTATTCTTACCTACGAATGAATTAATTTCATAACCGTCCCCTGCTGCTTCTTGAATACCTCTAGCCTTATCTCTAAGTACTTCAATCATCTCAGGGCTTTTCATTAGTTCTGCCACACCGTTATAGTTTAATTCAAATTTTTTACTCATATCTCTCTACCATAATCTTTCTATTCCAACTTAATGGAATCATTGATTCAATACCCTCTTGCGGAATACCTATAGTTCGCCATTTTCTTCCAAAAAATACAACTTCTCTATTTTCCCAAGTGTTTTTATCGCTTTTAGGTATTCCCAGCTGATATTCGGCTTTTTTACCAGTTAAATTAACTACATTTGTGACATCCTCAGTTTTAACAGGGGCTACTATCACATTTTTTACGACTATTTCTTTATCAACAAAAATAGGATGATTAAATTCATCCACTCCATTTTCTGTTTTATCTATCAAAACTACTTCTATGCCTTTAATTAATGCCATAGAAATCAATTACTCCATATCGTTGTTTTTTTAATCCTAAACGTTTCAATTCACTATCTTTTATAAAAAGCCCTCCACCAGGCACTAAAAACGAGCCTGAAACAGAGTAACCAAGAGCTGACTCAGAATATTGAGTCATAGGCTCTTGATTAGTAGATGTCATGAGAGTTCTTGCCACAATGTCAACAACGACTGATTTTACAAGATAAGAATAACTTTCATCTTGTTTAACTAATAAATCTAAGTCTTTCTTAACTTTTTTAGCTTCAACTCTAAGAACGTGTGAAACTGTTCTTAAAAGTTCCTCAGAGCGGCACAACTCATGAATTTCAACTTTTCTCCATAAAATTTCTAAATCATCAACGCTAGCAAACGGTTCAAGTGTATTCATATTACACCTCTATTCTTCGTCAGATTCCTCTTCTGACTTAGTTTTTTTAGTAGATTTCGTAACTTCTTTTACAAGCTCCCAATCACCTGAAAGTTCACTCTCTGTTACTATCTCTACTTCGGTTTCTTTATTTTTATAAACGTACATAAATTACCTCCTATGCTTCTTCTACACGAGCGAATGCTTTTTCGTCAAGAATTCCCCATCCGATATAAGTTTCAGCACGTAAAAGAATTTCATTGTATGCTTTTAAATCTCTACCAGTTCCATCTGGATCTCCATATTCGATAATTTCCATAGGAATGTTTTCAGCATATCCCCATTTAAATCTGTTTTGGAAGTCACCAACAATAGCGTGGTCTTTCTTAGTTCCAGTACCTTGCACAGTTAAAGTTTTGTTGATATCTAAATCCATTCCAAAGAAATTATCTGGACGTTGTCCAAATCTAAATTCTGGGAATTGTACAACGTTATTGACTTTAACTTTAGACATTGCTTGTCCTGCAGCTGGTGACATTGCAATTCCAGTTACTTCATTGTCAGTTGCAACAATAGTTTGAACTGCTGCATCAATATTTTCATCAATAGTCGCTGCATTAAAAGTCACAACATTTCCTGTTACCAATCCATCAAATGAGTTAGTAGGTTTGAAACTTGCTTCAGTTAAGCCTTTTGGTTCTAATCCGTGAATTGCTGCAATATCAAAAGCTTCAGCAATTTTTTTAGAAAATCCATCTGCATAATGTTTTAAAAAGTCTAGTTTTTTCTCCTCTGAAGCATACATAAATTCATCTGTAATACGTGCTTGATATACAAATTTTAGTGGTGTAATAACTTTAGAAGTAATTACAGCTTTTCCTGCTCCTTTTAAATCTCCCTCTCCTACAATTTGTGCATTACCTTCTAAATTAAAAATAAATTGTTCAGTTCCATTAAACGGGATAGGTTGTTGATTTGATAATTTTGCAAGAGTTGAGTGGCCTTGCACTTTGTTCATAATTTCTGTTACTAATGCTGGTTTAAATAAAGTTCCTTTTTTTGTCGCTGTAGATTCTGTCATTTTTTTATTCTCCTTTTTTTATCTTAAATTTTTAACAACATCACGCCACGCTGAATCCACTACTCCTTTTGTTTCAAAAGCAGGTTCTTTATCAGCTAATGGCTGTGTATAATTTTTTACATTTACTAATGATGCTAGACGTTCAGCATCTTCATTCAAACTTTCTTCACTATCACCTTGAAGTCTGTCTGCCAAGTCAAACGGTAGACCGTTTTTCATTGCAATTTGTTGCTTAAGTGATTTCTGTTTCCAACTAGTAACATCTTTTTCAAGTTCAGTAATTCTAGTTAGGTTCGTACTTTCACTTGTTTCTTTTTCCGTGATAGTTTGTTTCAAGTTTGAGTTTTCCGTCTCTAAATTTTTAATTTTTTCTGATAATTTTTCATAATCAGAATACTTTTCTTTCTCACGATCTAATCTTGCTTTGATAATCGCATTTAATTGTTCTTGAGTTTCAATTACTTTAAATTCTGTCATTTTAAAATCTCCTTTTATCCGGTTTACCCGACCGTTCGGTAATTTAAGCTAATTAATAGCTTATCCTTTGTTTCTTCTTAGGCTTAATCGAATGACAAGCCCAATGTGCAAGTAATGCACTATCCAATAACGAAATATCCATATCATCAAACTGTGACTTATATCCAAATCCACCGTTACTACCTATACTACGTTTTTCGCAATTTGTAGCTACTTTCCTTAATGACGGTTGACCGTTATGACAAATAGTCTTTTGGAATATACCTTGTTCAAAAACTGAATTAGCTGTGATTATCTCCTTAACGGTTGGTAATATAATGTTCTTTATCTTGTAGTCTTTTAACTCCTCTTCTAGCAATTTCTGACCGCTTGCACCGTCCACAACGATATTTGCTACATCAGCATTTTTCAAGAAATTAATCAACCACATATTACCATTCCTTAAGCTTTGACAATCAATGGTTTCAATAAAAATACGTTCATCGTTAGTCCTAACAGCTATACTCATGCTTACGTTAGTTCCATCATTTCCGTATTTAATACCAACGAATAACTTACCTTTAAAATTAAGTTTTCCGTTTATTTGCAATCCGTCCCACTCTCTCTCACTAATTACAGATTTTTGAGAGAATGACGGCCAAAATCCAAGACGTTGAACATTGTGATCTAGCTTATCTTCCCCAAGCTCAGCTTCAATTTTTCTTTCTGTTAAGTGATAACCTAAAGAGGGATTAGAATTATACCAAGCTTCAACATCGTTAATTTCTTTTTCAGTCTCGACAGACCACTCCGCCCATCCAGAGTATTTACTCTTTCCGAATAAGCAAGATTCACGATATTTAGTAAAGACAGTCCCTATTGACACTGGTGTAGGAGGTGTCCCACACATTACTGTCATAGGGTTTTTACTATCTGTAACTGTATATTTCAAAGCTGATTCTTGTTCAATCGTATATTCTTGTGCTTCGTCGATTATCATTAAATCGAAACCTTCACCAAGTCCACCATTTTTAGTCCTAGTCCTAAATTGAACCACTCCACCAGTGGAATATAACTCAATTCTTTCTTGACCTTTTGCACGAATAGAATTAAAGTCCTCTCCGTCAACATATCCCATCTTCTCAAGGTATTTTTTTACCTTTTCAAAAGATGAATGAGAAGTACTAATTCTGTGTGCTGTATGTAAAATGTTGATACCTTGATGTAAAGCCCAAATTTCAAGAATATACACAATCTCAGTCTTACCATTACGACGTGGCAACGAATATCCAAATTTCTGATGTGTCCACAATCCTTCTTCATCAGTTGCCATTATTGCTTTTAATAAATTTAACTGCCAATCATACACATCTAACTTAGTTCTTTTATATAGATTTACAGCTTCTTGATAACGACTTTCGTTATAGTCTAAAATCACCGATTGAGTAGGAGTTTGTCTACCAAATTTACCCATTTAGTCGCTCCTTTCCAATCCACCTAGTTTAATGCCATACGGTAGGGCAATTTATTGACTTTTTTTATTTTTTATATTATAATAAAGATAAATAAAAGAGATGTTTATCCTCCTCCCCCACAATTTTTGGAGGGGGGTCGACATCTCTTTTTTTATTTTTTAATAACATCTTCTATGTTATTATCTTTTATTAATACTATATTTTTAACCCAGGTTCTATGTGGATTTTTATATAATCTATTCAATCTTTTATCTATATCTTCTCGGGATAAACCCGATTTTGTATAGTCCAACACAAAACTACTAGCTTGTTTTTTCCCACTTTTTATGGCCGTGTCTATATTATTTTTTCCTATACTAGTTATTTCTTTTAAATCATAAGCTATTCCATTTAGTAAATAATCTGGACATGAAATATTTTTAGGATTATGAAATTTAGGATTTAACTGTACTTCTAATCCAAATTTATTTGCTATCAGTTCAGCAATTTCTTTTTCTTTTACTGAGTAATCTAAGACAACATTTTTTCCATCAACAAAATACTTAGTCCCATTATATTCCCAATACCTAGCTTCTATAACTTTAGGTTCTTTATAATTTTTCAACCATTCTGCTTTGATACTTGTATAAGGTAATTCTTTACTACCTTCTTTTGATTCATATTTTATTTTTTTAGTATGAACATCTTGTCTAACACCTTTTTTAGGAATATATTCAACGGTACAACGGCAGTTTTGATGTCGTCTATATACATCTTTAGGTACATCAGGATATCTATATGTACCTACTAAATTTTTACACCATTTACAACACTTACCAGTTTCTTTTCTAATGATTTTAGGACTCATGCCCGATTTATAATGAAATTCAGCATTTTTTCTCACCATATCATCTACTACAGACTGACTAAAGTTGACTATAGGAGAACCTAACAACCATTTTGACTGTTCAAAATCATCTTCTTTTAACCTGCTTACTAATCCATCTATTCTACTTTGATTTATTTGAGGGATTTGTGTTTCTAAACCAATTTTGGCTTGTTTATTCAAAATATCTTGAACCATTTTACCAAAATCGGTTATTAATCTATGATTTTCTTTTAATCTATCATTAAGAATTTGTTCAATAATCTCTCCAGGATTTTCAGTAATATGAATATTAAATGCAGTGGTTAGGATTTCTCCTAAAGCCACTGCATAATCATTTACATTCTCATAGGAGGTAGCTTTAATACTTACATTTTTTAAGCGTTTCTCGAACGTTTGAGTAATACGTCCTAATAGATCGTTACTCATTTACTTTCTCCAAGATTTCAGTTTTATTTAACATTACCTCTGCTTCTTGTTTACTCATTCCCGTAGATGTAAGAAGTAAAATAGCATTTTCTTTAGAAAGTACTCCTTTTTGATAGTTACTTAAAAGTGAAGTAATCTCATATGTAGAAATTACTCTATTATTTTTCTTATCCTCTGAGTTAGTAGTTTTTTGTTCTACTTCCTCAATTTTCGGAGTAGCGTTCATATCACCTTTAATACCAGTTAAATCTCTAATTACATTAGAATTAATATATCCTGGCAATGCTTGATTAAGTTTAATTACACCATCACCAATTAAAGTAAGCATATTAGCATCAGCCTCAAACAATGGTTCCCATTTTGGTTTAGTGTCAATAAATCGACTTCTATTGTATTTAAAATCATCTCTTAAGCAACAAGCAACGTAAGCAACGTTTAAAAGTCCGCTACCTAGAGAGCGTTGTGCTTTTCTTCCAGCAAGTCTTAAATTTTCATGACTTGCTTTAATAGCTTCAACTGAAGATGGATTATCAGACACAAAACCTAAATCATCAAGAGTAAGTCCTGTTTCTCCAGCAAATAAAGCTGCAGCTGTTCTTAGTTGCTCAGTAAATGGTGACATTGACGGAGTAGTGAATTGTCCTACTGTTGGTTTATCGCCGTTTTCGTTGACTGTGATTTGCAACATACTAGAAACAGTCGCTTTCCATGTTTCAAGTGGTTCGGCATCAACATCCATTCCTAACACATATTTCTGAGGGAATGAATAAAACTCTGCTGTAATATCCGCCCTTTCTAACGTCCTTTTAGCTAATTTCTGATAGTACATTCCCGACCTTGTTATTCTTGACCTACCAAAAGGTCTCACACTATCAGGAGCATGAATAACAGGTACTAACAATGGAATACCAGCAGTATTTGTTATTACTGTTGATTGACCTGTTCTCTTATCATTAATCACAGTTTCTTTATCTGTGAAGTAAGCTTCTAACAGTGCTTTATCATTTTCATCTTTTTTTAGAATTGCATATCCTTCAGTTAATAGTCCTGTTATAGGATCTAATATTCCAGTAGCATTACTAGCTTCAATAACTTGTAATCGTGGAATATCCTCCCCAACTTTTGAGATATACACAAAACTACAAGATGCTATAAGTGAGGATAGGATAACACTATCGAAAAATATATCCGGATTATTTTGTTTGAATATATCGTTAACTTTAAAATCATCATTTTCAAACTCACGAAATACCAATCTATCAGCAAGACTATCTACAGCCTTTGTACACCAGCCCAAAACTGACCTATATTGATTTCTTAGCTGCGGTGGGATGGTTATTCCAAATTGTTCATCATTAAATTTCATTGCATACTGTCTATATCTTAAATCTACTCTACAATCAGTCAATGCAAGCTTTTTACGTAGGTAATTTATTCCTTTATATTCCAATAAAATCACTCCTTTCTTTTAATCGTTATTTTCGCACGAGAAAAAATGTACA
>OGJJ01000549.1_pt1 | contig 33836 bp, 52 predicted proteins | sample 1572081 | NCBI WGS metagenome assembly OGJJ01 (sample SAMEA2582122, study PRJEB24529) | metagenome | biome: Human gut stool | place: China | collected 2011
ACAACATGACCAAAAGCACCAAGCGAGCTAGACATATCACGAGGCCCCCAAATAACCACATCGCCCCTTTGAGCGTCAAAAGAGCCATCTACGCCGTCATAGACGCAGTTATAGCCGATTTTAGGTAAATTGCTCTTCAGCGTCTCTGTGTTGTTGTTAAGGCTCAATCCGACTGCTTTACTAACTGCAGAACTACAATCGTACTCAATTCGCCCGTCTCGGTCTGCGTCATTTCCATAACGGTCGCCCATGTCATAGTAAACAGGGGTAGCTGCTAAGTTGCGCATTTCTGCAATACTAGATTCAATACTCATATTTTATTCTCCTTTTATTTCGATGATGCGCAAATTGCACAAATGATAAACCCCAAAACTGCTCCTATCACGAATGTTACAGCATAGGTCATGACTCATCATCTCCTTTGTCAATCAATTTTTGCAAAGCTTTGACAATAGGCTGAAAAATAGCAACATATCCTTTCATCTTACGGTAATTCTCGATGAGAGATTGAAATGTGAAGACTAGATAGCCCAAATAAATTGAGTATAGGAAAGCAAAGCCCGTCTTTTCAGGTAATAGTACAGACATTGGAATAAGCACTAGCAAAATAAAAACACCAATGACTTTTCTAAGCAAACCATTGATGCCAATTTTGCTTTTATATTCGATATCTGGATTGATAATTGCTGCAAATGTGCCTGTCACAAAATCAATGATTTCTAAAATGACAATAAGCGCCAAAGCATATAAAATTAAACCGTCCTCAGTACGAGTGACGGCTCTTAAAAAACTAAAAAATGTAAAATTCATGTGTTTCTCCTTCTTTATCCTCTATAATCTTTAAAATAGTTAATATTATCTCTAAGAGCTTGTAATGTTAATTTTTCAAACGAAGTTGCCATTGCAGCATAGCTAATGGCAACTGGATGACCTTTATCCATCAAATCATTTTTAAACTGAGCCGATGCTAAAAATGGATCATCTTGATGTTTAAGTAGCGGCAGTCCGAAATGAGCTGCAATGTTTTTTGTTGCGATATAAAATGGATCGGTATCACCAGACGACCAAGCTGAATCAATCAAGATAATTTTTGCATGGGGCGCTTTAAATTGAACTGCTTTAATAATTTTGGCATAGTTTCCATAAAATGTATCTGAACCGTTCTCAATATCTACTTCTGTACCGATGTACGATGTACCAAGCTTATCTTTGTCGTTTATACCTAGACTAATGTAGTACAGATTTTGGGGCTCAGAAGCATTCAACTTTTCAAGCCCAATTGGCTCACTTAACCAACTTCTTGTAGTTAGTCCTCCACGACTAAAATTAGTACAAGACACACCGTTTTTTCTGGCCAACACTTGCCCCCATGAAATGCTGTATTTATCAATGCCATCACCATCTGGATATATTTCACCGCTAGAATAGCTATCTCCGATTACACCAATTTTTTCAAATAAAGCAATAGAAGGTTGAAATGGTTCTCTCATAGCAACCACGTCTTCTTCTGTCAAACTCTTTTTCCAATCTGACCACTGATTTTTCCCAGTAATGTACCAATAGATACGATGATACATCGTACCATCTTTTTGAATAAGAATTTGAAACATGCCTGGGAATGAATTTTTAGAGTAACTAATAGTCATAACGGTCGCACCACCCATATAACTATTATCAGGTTTGTTTTCTACCTCACCATAATGTGCATAAGTCAGAATAGTATTTGGTTTTAAAGTATTTAAATCATTGTATGGAGGGACTAAATCTTCTTTATCAATAATTTGTTTATCGCCAGAAACAATACTATTATCTCGACTAATAATTTGCCAATCCGTCCACTGATCTACTTCATTTTTTCGCCAAAAAACACGATTAAACATTGTACCATCTGATTGGGTTAAAATCTGAGTTGCTCCAAGTTTGCTCTTACCATGATAATTAACTGTTTGCACATTGGCGCCTCCTATATAATCATTATCAGGTTTATGAGCTACTTTTTTATAAAACGCATATAAAACAATTGAATTTACCGGTAACGTGTCTAAATCATTGTATGGAGGGACTAAATCCTCAACTGAACTAATCTGAATTTCACCAGTTAAAGCATTGGTGAATTGATTGCGAATTGCTTGTCCAGCACTAACATACGTATTACCGTCAGCACCAATTCGAATGTCTGTTAATTCGCTTGGTACACTTCCATTTCCTGCGTTAGCGATAAGATTATCAATTCGAGAATTATTTTTTTGGATATCAGAAAAAGAATTTGCTAAATCACCATCAATACCTTGCAAACGGTCAGATAATGTATTAGCGTTCCCTCTTGCTTTTGCAACCTCCATATTTGTGTTTCCATCAAATGTTGCATCTTCATAAACTTGTTCTATTCCATCATGAATTGCTTTTCTAACATCGCGACCGAAAACTCCTTTTTTTATGATGTCTAAATATTTGTCAATTCCTGCCATTAACTCTCTCCTTCTGTTTTTTCAGGTTCGGTTGGCTTTGTGTCTGGATTTTGTTTTGCCATTTCTTCCTGAATTTTTTTCAAAGCTTCCTCTGTTGCTTCCAGTCGTTGTTTGGAAACTAGATTTTGTGTACGTTGTCTGATAAGTTCTGCTTGATACTCTTCAGCAGATTTGAATTTGTCACCAATAGTTAAAGTTGATTTTTCAACTTTGGAGATGTCAATCTGACGACTGACAATTCTAAGACGTTCATCAATTCCCATGACAGGATTGATGACTGGGTAAGTATTTCCTTCAACCAGTTCATCAAAATTCGGTTTAATAAGATTAAGATTGATAGCATCTAACGTATATTGATAATTCGCTGTTTTTTGATTTTTCATCACTTCCTCAGCAGCCTTTTTCAGAGCTGTTGGATCTGTTTCATCATCTAGTGTGAGGTTATCACATTTTATCCCAAATTCGTCTATCAAATCAGGTCTATCAATATAATCTCTACCACCATTAACACTAGCAATAGTTAGACGCTCCCCTGTGTTCTCATTACGCCTTCCAAGCGGCACAAGTCTAGTCTTGATTTCATCTGGATTAAGCTTTTGAGAATTTCTGACCATATTAACCGTTAATTTAATAGCTGTATTGCTATCAGTTCCAATCTTTTTCTTTATATCAAGATAACGGACACCATTTTCACGTCTGACTTGCATTTCCAGGCTAAATTTATCAATGATAAGCTCGGTGATAATTGCTAAAGTGGTCTTCGTAGCGTCAATTTCACACTCAATATAGTCATTTCCACTAATAAAATCAGTAATCTTCCCAATCTGAAAAGATTTGTAGTTCTCAGTCATTTGATTATGATAACCTAACAGGCGCTGCAAGAGTGCGCGTTTTCCACCTTTGAAAATAAGTGGCTTTTGCTTACTATCATTTAGAAAATCAAGTTCACTTTTTGCATTATATGTAAATGACGTGATACCAGACTCAACCATATCTTTAGCAATTGGTCCAATGCGACCATAAAAGACCTCTTTGTCAGTTACTTCATTAACAACTTGTACTAATGTGAGTAGAGGTCTGATTTTAGACTTATAACCGTCATTATTTGGCAAAAACTGAAAGTCAAACTGACCAACCTTGTTGATTTCCAGTTTGATAACACCTGTCAACAATTTATTTCCACCTGTATAAGGATTATGAATGATCGTTTCACGTCCATCATTTATTAAAGTTACTCGATACATCAGATTAACTCCTTAAACCACTTAAAGCTAATTCGTCCAGTTCCTACAATGTGAATTTCATTCATATCTGACAGTGTCAAATAATCATAGATACGACTTCCTACGCTAATACTGTGCTCATTGCCATCAAGCGTTAGTTTAAACGGTGCTGTTGCCGTGATTTCTGGACGAGCTAGACTAATACCGTTATTGTAGAGCAGAATAGTCATTTCTCCCTTAACATCAAAAGAGACATCTTGTAATACATCAAGTTCGAAGTTGATATCATCCCAAATATCACTACCCTCAGCTTTTTCCGAAATCATAAAAGGATAAGCCGTGAAAGTGACTTTCAAGACTCCATGACTCCAATCTTCAACAAATGATGAACTACCTTGAACCTCAGCCATAAAATAATAACCAGGATAGGCATCATCAATGAGTTTAGTATATCCAGTCGTTCCCATAAGCCAGTTAATTGCTTTAGTTTTGGTCATATTCATGGCTTCTTTAGTTCCATAAATATTATTTTGGATTTGGATATTGTAGGTTAGTTTCCGTTGTTCATATAACTGACCACCATAAACAGTTGAAAAATCATAGACTTCATTTGAAAATGGCACTTGTATAGTGACTTTCTTCTTATTTGGAATGCCAATTTCTTTATCTTCAAGCAGAATCAATCCCTCATCATCGAATGAATGCCTGCCATTGAATGTAATGCCATAATGTTTCATAGACATTAAATTGTCCCTCCACTTTCTATAATTCTCAGACGATCAGCTTGTGCATCAGAGATGTAACCTACCATCAACTTAGCAAATGTCTTCCCATCAACGTTTAAGATAATTGGTTGAGGTTCTTGTTTAGGAACATTAACCACTATCTTATCTGTGACTGTTGACATAATGCGATCTGCAATCATACCAAGCGTGCTTTCATTAAGTGGTAATACAGCTTCAGCACCTGCTTCGCCACCAACCATAAGATTAGTACCATTCATCCCAAAAGCAGTTGGTTTTGTCAAAATACCACCTTTAGCGTACCACTCAACTCCTATACTAGGAAGGGAGCCTTCACCACCGAATCCCCAAGGTGCTTTTCCTCCACTCACAGTAAAGTGAGGAATTTTGGGTTTAGGTAGTGACCATTTGAAATCAAATAATCTTTTCATAGCTTCAATGGTATTTTTTACAATATTTTTAGCACCATTGATTGTGTTTGAAATAGTATCTTTAATACCATTCCAAATATATTGAGTCGTAAGAAGCATGCCGTTCCAAATGTTTGAAATTGTATTTTTTATACCGTTAAAAATATTTGAAGCTGTTGTAGAAATTGTATTCCACAAATTTGACAAAAAGTTCCAAATAGCATTCCAGACGGACATAACGGTATTATAAATACTGTTCCAAATAAACTGCAGTGTCATCATAATGGCATTCCAGACGTTGGATGCTGTGCTTGAGATAGTATTCCATAGATTTGATAAAAAGTTAGCCACCGCATTAAAAACATTCATCACAGCATTGTAGATGCTATTCCAAATGCCACTTAATGTCGATAAAATGGAATTCCAAATATTGGAAGCTGTATTATGGATTGACTGGCCAACACCGCTTAAATAGCTCACAATAGAAGACCAAATACTTTGAACAATTGATACAATTGCAGCAAGTACAGTGGAAACAACCTGTTTCATTGCTTGCCATGAATTTGTGAATGTTGCTTTTAGTGCTTCAAGTGCTGTATTGACAACCGCTTTCACACTTTCAATAAAGACTTTAGCAGTATCTTTGAGAGTTTGCCACGCACCTTTCCAGTCACCATTTATAACTTGCATAATTGCTTTAATAATACCTAACACAACATTCAGCGTAGTGGAAATAATTGTCTTAACAATCGTCCAAGTTGTTTTGATTATTGTTTTTATATTGGTCATTGCTGCTTTAATTATTGGACCAATCACTTTCATGACTATCTTGATGATTTTTTGGATGTTGTTCCAAACAATTCTAGTTGTTGATTGGATTAGTTTCTGATTATCTTTCCACCATTTGGTTAAGTCCCCCCAAATACTCATGATAAAAGATGAAATTTCAGAAATAATATTCTTAAATATTTTTAGAATGCTATTCCAAATCTGAGTAACAGCATTCCTAAATTCTTTGTTATTATCCCAAAGAGTTTTAAAAGCTATAACCAATAGAGCAACAACTGCAATAACTCCTAGTATTATTCCTGCAATAGGTAAGAAAGCAGCAACTAATCCACCTATAGTCGTTTCTGCTGCCAATGCTGCGGCTTGAAGGGCTAAAAATACAGGCAACAGAGCTCCAACGACAGTAACACCTAAAGCAAAAATAACAATAAACTGTTTAACTGGAGCTGATAAGTGGCTAAACCATTCAGCCACTTGTTTTAAAATTTTTCCTAAAGATTTTAAAACAGGTGCTAGAGTCTCAGCGATGGCAGCTCCAACTTCTGACATAGCTTTCTTTGCAGTATTTTGAGCTACTGTAAACTCATCTATTGGATCAAGCGTTTCATTGTATGTATTTCCGACAACACCTGATGAATTTTCGGCAGCTTTAGCAAGGTCATCAAATGAAAGGGTTCCACGTTTAATAGCATCAACCATTCGTGAAGCACCTTTTGTTCCAAAAATCTCAGAAGCTACTGTTAATGCTTCGGTTTCATTTGTGCTATTTTTTATTTTCTCGACGGTCTCAGCAAGTCCATCTTTTAACGACTTCCCATTTTTAGCATAGGTGACAGAAGCTTTTGATAAAGAACCTAACGCAGCGGATGAATCAACACCTGCTTGCTCAAATTTCCCCATAAGGGTAACACCTTCATTAAAAGATAAACCTAATTGCTTGATTTGAGGTGCGCCAGCAATTGCCTTACTCATTAAGTCTTGCACACCAACACCTGTAGCTTGTGAAGTATAGGTAACTGTATCAAGAACACTATTCAGGTCACTTGCTTGCAGTCCATAAGCTTCAATTGCTTGTTTAGCTGATACTGCTGTATCAGTTACATCAGCACCATTGATATCCGCAAACTTAATCAGATATTCAGAGGCAGATTGTAATGCATCGCCAGTCAAACCAAATTGAGTATTCAACTCTCCTACAGCGCTACCCGCTGTTTTAAAATCTGTCGGAATAGATGTAGTAAGGTTGCTAGCAATATCTTGCATATCAGCTAACGCTTGACCACTAGCTCCTGTTTTTGTTGTGATGGTATCCATACCTTCATCAACTTCTCTAAAGGCATCCAAAGCATTTTTTCCGATGTCTACAAGTTTGTCTGAAGCGGCAGATAGCTTATCGCTAAAATCATTGATAAGGTCAGCTTTCAAGAGATTATTCGTTTCTTCTTGCAAACCTTTCATTGTCTTAGTGTTATTCTCTACAGCCTGACCATTACCAGCTAATGCCTGATTAACATTTTCTAACTTATTCTCATAACTACCTAGAATATTCTTTGTCTGCTCAACTTCACGCTGAAAGGCTCGATACTGTTCTGCTCCTATCTCGCCAGATTTGAACTGTGATTCAACTTGTGATTGAGCATGACGCAACGTTTCAAGTTTTTCTTTGTTAGTAGCAATTTGCTTTCCTAACAGTTCTTGTTTCTGCGTCAGCAAGACAACATTTCCTGGGTCAAATTTTAAAGCTTTATCAATTTCTTTGATTTCTCTTGAAGTCTTAACAGAACTATCATTAACACCTTTCAAAGCTTTTTCAAGCGGTTGGGTATTGCCACCAATTTCAATGGTTATCCCTTTGATTTTTCCAGCCATATATCTCCTTTCTTTGAAAATAAAAGCCGTCAAAATGACGGCCCGTTATTAAAATGAATTAAAATCTGATTGACTAGCTTTGCGAGTTGGTCCAGAATTTCCTTCTGAGTTTTCGGTTCGTGCGTTGATGTAGTCTGTCTGGTAATCCAAAGCCATTCCCATTGAAATTTCTTTGAGTTCGTCTAATGACAAGCCTGTCTCTTTGCAGCAAGCCAGGTAGGACTCTACTGTGAATACCTCATTGCTTGCATTGGTGGAGTCATCGACTTTTTTTTAGTTGCCATATTATCCTCAAGCATTTCCATCATGATAGGTGCAATTTCTGAAATTGGGAAACGTTCCATTTTTTGGAAATACTGTTCAAAAGGCTCTGTTTGTGGGTTAGCCGATTTGACAAAGACCCAAAATAAACGTTGGAAAAAGGTCATATCAAAGTTTTTTAACGCTGACATATCAAGTTCAGTAACGTTTTGATTTCCTTCAGCTGCTTTAATCATGTTCATCATCTGTTCGCCCTCAAACATATTCAGCATATCCTGAAAATAGTCACGACCAAATTGATTTTTGTACGCAATTGGAGTAAAAGCGTTTGTCACTAAACGATAATCAATACCATCAATTTCAATAGTGCGTTCCATTATCGACCTCCTGGATTCTCAACTTTAGCAGCTGGCTCATGCACGGACTTAAACCAGTTATTGTAAACTTCATCTGTTGTGTCTTTTGTTGTGCGATTCTTAACACGTTTATCAATTGGTCGAGGAGTTGCAGAAAATTCCAGCTCTACCGTATTAACATCACTTCCTTTTGTCTGTGACCCACCTTTTGGACGACTAGCCTTACAATAATAAAGTACATGTCGAGTTTGCAGTTTATCCCCTTCAAATTGAAACATAAGTGCAAAGCGCGAAGTGACTGCATTTGAGATTTCAGAGACAGTACCGTCTTCTTCCAAAACCTCTCCTAAAACTTTCATTAAGAAACTTTCTGTAAGTTTTGCGAAAGTGGCCGTTCCTGTATACCCAAGATTGGTTTCGCCGCCAAAATATTCAGTGTTATCCGCATTAAATGTCATTGTTTCACCTTTTGGTTCTAATTCTAGCTTATTAGCACCAGGTAATGGTTCTGGCGTACCATAGGTAATTTTCCCATCTTCAGCTTCTGTGATTGTTGCCCAGTGGACATTTTCCAGTCCATATTCGACTTTGTTATTTTGTTTAGTCATAGATTCCTCCTTAAATTAAATAGACAACATAAGAGACCTGATAAAGTCCTTCGCTGTCTAGCTGGCTTTCATTATCAAATTCAAAAAAGAGCTTGTTTTCTGTCAACAGGTTCTCAAGTTTCAATTCTAATGCTTCGTCTTTTTTAGTCGTAATCAGTTCGACGATAACTGATTCGGTCGTAAAATAAGGCTGATTGTCAGCGTTGAAATTCTCTTTACCAAGCTGATAATAGACTGCGTATGGAGGTTGAGGCGCCTCGCCTTTTTTAAAAGCTCTGTACCTGACTGGTATTTTCAATTTTTTCAGTAGTTTGGCAAATTCTGATTTTGTCATCATTTCCCTAACCTCGTGATTCTTTCTTCAAATTTTTCTATAGCATGCTGTTCAGCTGGTGCGATGTGCACATGTGCCTTGGCACGTCCACCACTTTTCAAGACGTGACCATATTCCAACAAGTGCGTCAAGCGGTAATGTGGAGCCTTTACATGAGCTACCCATGTTCCTTTCTTGTCTCTTTTCTTTGCCCAGCTTTTAGCATACTTGCCTTTTCTTTTTGGAGATGTGGCTCTCAATTCTTCAACAGTTTCAGTGATAACTTCCTCAGCTGCCTTATCAATTTCCTCAGCGATTTCTTCTGAGTACTCAGCTAAAGCCTTGGCAATTTCGTCCGCTAAATCATTAGCCATCATCTACCTCGCTAGTTTCTACAGCCTTCTCACAGGTCAATTCGATTATCTCTGGGCTCTTTTCAAAAGTCTTGCTAACCTTGTAGCGTTCGCCTTCAAAGTCCAGATAGTCCTGATTGTCATACTCAAATGAGTGGACTTCAAGGATCATGGTTGGTTTCATGTCAGCTTGCGCTGCGAAATAAAATTCAGAGCGAGTCAGAGACCGCTTGTTGCAAGCAATCTCTTCTTTCTGCTCTTCAAAGATGGGCTGTAGTAGCTCATCTTCATCAACCTGTTTACGACTGATCAGAGTGACATCATGTTCCCAAGCCATGACTAACCTCCTTTTGCTTTTGGATAAGAAATCTGAAAATCATGCAGTTGTTGCTTGAGATACTGAGGCATGACAGGGTTGTCACGGCTCACATACTTGTAGTATGCCCAATCAGCAACGAATGTTTTGTGAGATTCTTTTTCTAAATCCAAAGCAATCCCCTTGATGTTTTTAAGCTCATCAATTGCGCTATCAATCAATGGGTTGAGGTAGTCATCACGCTTGTTTGTTCTGATGCCATCTTTAAATTTAAGCAGCTTCAAAACATCTTCTTTAGCCATGATTATTCGCCAGTTTCAGCGTCTTCTTTTGGTTCTTGTCCGTCTTTTTCGTCTGAAACGGCCTCAGAATCGCCCTCTGAGACACTGGTTTTAGTAGCTTTTTTGCCTTTTCTACCAGTCTTAGCTTTTGGCTTTTCTTCTACGGTTTCAGAATCAGGAAGCTTGTCTTCTTCCTGATTTTCTTCGATGACTTCCAAGACTTTGACAAGTTTAAAATCACGTAAATTATTGAGATAGTCAGCACGCTCTTGTGTTGTCTCAAATTGTTCGCCCATGTGTCGGATGCCACTGACAGCCTGAGAGTCTGCAAAATTGACCAGCGCTTGAGCTGAGACTTTAATTTCTTTAGTCATGATATACCTCCTTAAGCATTAGCTTTGTCAGCAGCAAAAGTCACGTCAGTTGGTTTTGGTGCAACAGCTCCATCTTTACCAGATGCGTTGACTGCCACAAATGCTTCACCGAAAATTGGACGGCCGTCATAGCGTGCAACACCCTTGAAGACCGTGTTGTCTTCGATAAATTGAGCGTGCTCAGATGATGCCATGGTTGCACCTTCGCGCTCGGCAAGAAGGTAGAGAGAACCGAAACCACCAACGATGTGACCATCAGGAATGAAGTTGAGCTCAACGACCTCACCCCCAATTACTGGAAGAGTGTTGTCAAGACCTGAAACGATAGCAGCTGATGAATTGAATGACAAGAGTTTGATTTTAAGCGCTTGATGTGTGTTGCGAGACATTGCCCAGAAGACGTTGCCGTCTGAGTAATCGCTTTTAATCACATTGAGCTTAGTTGCCAATTCTTGGTAGAACTTCAAAGGATCTGTAATGCCAGCTGGAATAGTTGATAGGTGTGTTTCATGCAAGTCTGTCCAGTCTTGTTCATTCTTGCCCCAGTAGTTTGGCTCAGATGTTTCAGAAAGACGAGTTACAATCCCAACAGGCATTTTTGTGCCTTTTCCGTAAAGAATTGATTTATCAACAGCGTAACCGATAGCTTGAGCAAGACCGAAAAGAAGTTCATTAGCAAGATTGATATCACTATCTTGCAAGATTGAATTTGGAACAGCTGTGAAGGCGCCGACTTTGTAACCATCGACTTCAATTTGGTTGAAGTTGAAGTCAACTTCATTGAGTTTAGCAACCATTTCAGTCCAGATAGCTTCTGGAATAGTTCCTGCGATGTTTTGACGTGCTTTACCTTTAACTGGCTTGAGCCAAACTTTAGTGATCAGTTTTGAATACTGGTCCATGTTGTTGCGTAGCAAGTCCAAGAACACTTCTGGGATAGTCAGGTCAGCGCCTTTAACAGAGCGCTTTTCTGTCATGAGGTTGCGTGTCTGTTCAAGGAATTCTTGAACCTTGTCGTTCTTGACAAGAGTTTCCATGGCAGAGCGTGTCATGCCACCAAAATATTTGTTGCGAGTCATAAGATTGTCTTCTCCTTTTTGTTTACTGCGTGCGCTTGGTGCTGGTTCAGGATCATTGGCTGGCTCTGCTTGAGGTTCATTGTCTTCAAGCTCTGCCAATTCAGTTTCAAGTTCTTCAATCTCTTCTTGGATTTCATCAACTTTTTCCTGATATTCTTCCTGTTCCTTTTCAAGATCTTCAATTTCAGCCTCAACAGCTTGAATTTCTTCATCTGTGCTGGCTTCTTCGATAGCAGCTTCAAGTTCTTCATTGCGCTTCTTGAAGTCTTTACCCTTTTTGATTTCGGATAATTTTTCACGTAAGACGTTAATCTTACGACGTAGCATGAGTTGTTTTAACATTCCTAAGTTTCTCCTTTAGTGCTTTCTTTCTGGATTCTAGCGAGCGTTCTTTGATTTCTTCAAATTCACGCTTTCTAGCTTGAACCCCTGTGTCTTCATAGGCTGGGAAGGTCACGACTGACACTTCATGTAGATCAACCTTATTGATGGTCCACTTTGTCGTGCCGTCATCACGGTACTCAATGTCCTCATCCAAAACGTTAAAACCAAATGAACATTGGTCAACGTCTCCGCGTTGGACACGAGCATAGAGGTTCAGGGCGTCAATGTCATTTTCGTTGACAACAATACGTGCCCATAGCCCTTTTTCATCGACACGTAGGGTCAATGTCCCAGACTTAGTGCGAGCAAGTACAAGCTCAGTATTGTGGTTGATGAGAGCCCTGATGTCGTTTTCTAGCGTGTCATCAAAAGCGCTTCTAGCGATTTCTTCAAAGCAGCCTGGCCATAATTCTGTCACAGAGTCAAAGACCACAAAATAGCCTTCAATGACTTTTTCTTCTTGCTCAGTCGCTTCACGAACTTTCAAGTCTGACTTGAAAGACCGTGTAGTGAATGTTGTTCTAGTCACTTTCGTCTCCTTTCTCTAATTTCTTCTGATCGCCAATCCTGTCAACTGGGATGAAGTTCTCCAAAATAACAAGTTCGTCAAGTCCTTCTTTTGGTGGTAAGTTAATCCAGTTTCTGACTTCATTACCTTCCATAAGACCTCTGATGTAGAGGTTTGAACCAATGTCAGACAAGGCTTTCAAGTCGTAGGTCAACAGACTGCGCCAATTGAACAGCCAATAATAAGACGGTGCATAGAGCAGTTGTCTTGTCATTTCTTGCTGTAAGGTGTCAGCTATTGACTTAATCTTAGTACTGATAAAATTGTCATACTCATCCTTGTTGAAGTTTCCGACTCCGACAAGGAAAGGCGGGACGCCAAGGACTTTGGCGAGTGTTGTCTTATCGATTTCTACCGTGTCCTTGATGGCAATGTCATTTAGACTAAGTGGTTTGATTTGTTCGACTTGAAAGGCTTCCGCTGGAATAATCCACGGCTTGCCAGCTGATGTGCTTGCCATATACTTGTTAAAAACGTTGTCTCGGCCTTCTTCAGTGGCCAGTTCAGCTGTGTTGGCATCGGTCTTGATAATTAGCGATGGCATATATTTGCCGCTCATGAACTCATTCTTCGTAGCAGATGCCTGTTTGAGATTTTTGAGAATATCTCCAAGCACTATCCTGTAGCCATTCCCAAGCCAAGGTTTTTCTGGGCTTGGATTGATAGAAAAGTGCAGCACTTCATCAGGTCCAAATGATTGTTGGTAATTGTACTTGATGTGATAATCAAATTCATCGCCATCAAAAGATACTTTGGACGGTGGCAAAGGCTTCAAGTCATCAATCAGCCCATCCTTGTTGATAATTGGATAGACAACAGCATTGCCATCACCTTCCAAAAGCAAGGTTCTGACAATGTTATAAATCCATTTCTTACGAGTCATCCATTTGTAAGGATTGATATCAATTTTTCTTGATAGCTCATTCTTTACCCTGATATCGCCATTCTCCTGATTCTCCATCAGATGGATTGGCATGGATGAAACCAGGTCAGCAATGTTATGCACCGCTATGTGGACCTCTGGGCAATCAGAGAGACGGGTATAGCCGTTTGTTATCAAAGATGAAAACAAGTCATCCTTGACAAACATCTGCATGGCCGATGATGGCTCTGACCTGATTTTATTTGCATTTTTTCGTTTACGCTTAGACATTAAGCACCTCCATTAAGCCAGCCGCTAATAGCGCCAGCGTTTTCACTGTCTTCTAGCATTTGACACCCAGCGAATACCGAGGCATCAAATAAGTCAATCCTAAGATTCTTTTCAACTTTCTCATACTGGATCATGTCATCAACTTTCTCAATACCGCGAACATTTCCAACACAATACTCATAAGCGTCCGAGTGGCAGTAGTAAAGCTGACCATTGAGCGCCTTGGTTTCAATCCGTCTGAAACCTTCTGATTTCTTCCAGAAATACTGAGGAGCATCAACGATGCTGAACCTTGCCTTCTTCATACCAGAGAAAAACTCACGACCAAACTTTTTGTCAAAGCCAACTTTTTTGATTTTGAACCCCTTGTCTCTCATCATGACGAACCAGTTGACGATATCGTCATAGGAAACTGTAGGCGTGTTTGACATGGTCAACCAGCCATCTTGTTCCCAACCGAATAACGGGATTCCGTCATCATTAGCTTTCTGGTGTGCGGCAGTGATTGGGAAGAATGCGTGAGTGATGACAATGTCAACATCTCCATAATTCCCGTATAAAGCAGCAGCCGTTAAGTCATGTAGTTTCGACAAGTCAGCACCACCATACCATTTGATTGGCAGTTTGGCCAGCTCTTCCAGCGTCCAGTCATAGTTCAAATCTGAATTGATGAAGTCCTGGACATTGAAGTAGGCAGTCATTGAGTTGGTAAAGACGTTTAGCGTCTTGTTGAAGAACTCATTGCGAGTCTGTGGATCAGCAAGAGCAACCTCTGCATCATGCACTAACTCCTTGAGTTCAACCGTCACACCAAGCGACGGGTTAGCTTGCTTGATATAGATTGGGTTGGTAAAGTCAACAATCTTACCGTCCTTATCCGTGTCTGCGTCACAGATAAAGAGAAAGTAACTATCATCTTCAACAGTTCCATCAAGGACCTTATCACAATACTTCAAACGCTGAGCAAGGAAGCCGTTTGGTTTGTCACCAGCCGTGGTGATGGCCATAAGCAACTTATTACGGTATGCCCTCATGGCATTCTTCATCAAAGTGTATTTCTTGGATGATTTCATACCGTGAATTTCATCAAGAATGATGATGTTCCCGTTAAAAGAGTCAAGATTGTCTTCTTCAGCAGCAAGAGCGTTGATCGTGAAAGAACCTTTTGAGAATTCCTTTCGGATAACATGCTCATTGTTGTTGTCTTTGATTTTGATTGACTTGTCTTTCCAGTACTTGACTGTGTGAGTCATAAAATCAAAGCTTTCTCTAGTCTGTTTGAGAGAGTTAGCAAGGATGTAAGCATTAGATCCGCTCTGATTATCCAAAATGGAAGTGGCCAGAGCGATGGCAGAAGCAAAAGGCGTCTTACCATTCTTACGAGGCAACATAAAAAGCGCCTCAGTAAAGCGCCTTATCGTTGTTCCTTTGTTGAAAAAGCCAAAAAGATTGACAATACAGAATATTTGCCAAGGCTGAAGAATGAAAGGGACGTTTGTCAGAGGCATGCCATCCAAAGATTCACCCTTTCGATGGACAACTAAGCCTTCAATGAACTTGACTACAAAGTCAAACTGCTCATTTTTGAAATCAAAGCGGTCACTCTCCAGTTCTTTGAGAAATCTTTGGCATGCTTTCCTACGACGTTTGCCTGCGTCAATCTTCCCTGACACGACACCCTCAGAATAATCAACTGCAATTTTGAAATTTGGTGATTTGTTCTTGACTCTCAAATAATATTGGCAATCATTCCTTCAAGTCTGCCAGCATCTTTGGCTTTCGGTGGCTCAATTCCAACAGCTTTTGGATTGAGTCCAAGCCTATCAGAATATGTGATGATGTCTTTTCTGAGATTTTCCATCGTCTGGACAAGTGGGGTCTTACGTTCCACGATTGTTCCGCGACCTGTCTCATGCTCCTCAGTGATCTGAGAGCCATTAGCTAGAAATTCATCACGAGCGTTCTTGTAGTCGTAGAGCAAACCAGAATAAATTTCTATGATGTCATCATAGTGCTTCGAATATGTCCCCATGTCTTTCATGGATTTCACAATTCTTGTCTTGATGGTGCTCTGACCTCTTGGTCTTGCCAATTTTTCACCTCCTTTCAAAATTCGTGTTCAAAAATATGCTTAAAATTCTCACGGGGACTCAGAGGGGGAAATGCTTCCCCTTCCCGGTCCCCAAGCCGTTCAAATTTTTTTCGCGAGGGTGGGGGGTTCAAAATTTTTTTGAAAAATTTTTATAAAATTCATCAAAATCTTTTTTTCTTTTTCTTTGCCACCACAACCCTTGACCTATGACCTTATCGTTGACACGGTCATGAAAGGTGCCGTGTACCCTGTTAGCTAGGCTAATCACGTTCCAAGCAACGAATTCAAGTTCTGGATATTCAGAAACAGGGTAGATGTGATGGACCATCTCAGCTGGTACTCTCTTGCCATACCTTAAAGACTCTTGGCACAGATACTTGTCACGCTTCATCATGCGACCCCTGAACTTATCCCAACGACTAGTCTTTAGGGTTTTTCTGACTGGTTTGAAAGTCATACGCTATTTTTACCGATGAACTTTCTAGTGTCCGTTTGGGATGCTAACTTGTGAGCGTCTAGACTATAGTATGTGACTGACTCAACGACCTTTGGTTTTCCTGAATATGGATAATGTTTTGGTTTCATGCCTGTCTCCTTCCTGGTAACAGAAAAAGGACAGCCGTTTCCGAATGTCCTCTTGCTTGTTAAAATTTCATGCTATCATATTAGCACCTTTTTCGTGAGAAAAACAGTACCCTTTTTTCTCAAATTTCAAAATCACCCAAAAATAATTCTTGCGAACTTTGTCAGCTAAAACTATACCAATTTACCCTCTGAATTATCTTCTTTGTATATTGTGTAACTTTCGCCATTTTCTCAAAAGCCTTGATAATTCTGGGATTGTATGTGGTTGCATTTCCGAATTTAACATAGCTTCATTATGTCAAATTGGCTAGTTGCCTAAACGAAAAGATGCCAAGGCTCTGTCCTGTTGGTCTTGGTTCAATCCGATATAACGCTTGGTAATTGCTGCGCTAGCATGATTGAACATCTCCATCAGCATAGCTATGTCCTTGTGCTTTTTATAGTAATGGTAGCCAAATGTCTTTCTAAGCGTGTGAGTACCTACGTTCTCAATGCCACAATCTTCAGCAGCTTGCTTGATAATGATATATGCAGCTTGTCTTGATAATGGTTTGTTTCGACCTTTGCGAGATTGGAAAAGATATTCCCCGACTTTCTTGCCTTTAATGTGCCTATCCATTTCTTTCTTGAGCAAAGCATTCATCTTGACCTTACGTCGTTTCTTTGTCTTCTTCTCGATCAGTAGGATGTAGTAGCCACGAATGTTTGAGACTTTGAGGTTAACGATGTCTGAGATGCGTAGTCCTGTGTTGATGCCTGTTAGAAATATCAGATAGTTTCTGTAGTTCCAATCTCTCAGATAATCACACATCATATCAATGTCTTCTGTTTCTCGTATCGGTTCAACGTAGTTCATTCATGCTTACACCTCCTTTTTTGCGCGAAAAAAAGGACAGTCGTTTCCGAATGTCCTCTTGTTTGTTAAAATGTCATGCTATCATATTAGCATCTTTTTCGTGAGAAAAATAGTACCCTTTTTTCTCAATTTTCAGATGTCGCCTTTGATTGTAGCATATTGCTCAAGAATGATTCTGCGTCTTCTGTAGATCGTTGCAATGCTTACAAATTTCTTGTCAGCAATCTCTTCCCATTTTAGAAAGGGATAGCTCCAGCGTAGTTCAAAGATTTCCTTGTCTTCTGCGACCAGTGCGCTAATCAATTTCTGGACCACAGACTTGTAGCCTTCAAGGTATTTGAGAGTTGGGTCGTCTAGTAGCTTGATAGCCATGACTTCGGTTGGCTTGCTGATTCCGCTATGTCCTCCGCTTGAAGTGCTCTCTGGGTCTCTTGTGGTCAACTCTTCTCGTCTTAGTCTGATTGTACGGTCTAAGTCGCTGAACTTGAAAAGTTCGTTGTCTAGCCGTTGAAGTTCCTTGTTGTCTAATCTTCTCACTAAAATCCTCCTGTTGTATCTGATCTGCAATTGCTTCAAGTACCTGTCTGATGTTTTCAAAGACTATTTCTAATGATTTGCTTGTTGCTCTGAACAGCTTTACTATTTCCTGAAAAGCTATCTGAATTGTTTGTGGGTCAAAGTCTTCAAGTGTTTGCTTGAACTGTTCTTGTTGATGTTCAAGCGCTTGCTTAGCTTTCTTCTTCTTGATTCTTTTGTTCATTTTTAAAAATTACCCTCCATCCGCTTACCACAATAGCCAATAATAGAACCATCAAGCTCGCTATGATAATCATAGCTCCTAAAATTTCGATAATTTCAAGCAATATCATTTCCCACCTCTACTAAATCATGTTCATCCGCACCTTTGCGCTGAATATAGTATTGCAAGTCATGTTTCACAACCTGCATGTGTTTACATTTTAGATACATCCTCTTGACCTCCATCTCCTCGTGTTTGCTCTCTTAGCCATAGCAGAGCGAGCCATTTCGTCCCAGACATAATCTGCATTTTCTAGCATAAGATTGACACATTTTTCTTTCAATCTGTCAATCTCTGCTTCTTGCCTTTCGATATCTTTGTAAGCACGATTGTAAAGCTCATCTTCTAAAAATCGAATTCGCTCAACCATTGCTTCTTGGATGATGATATAAGTTGGTTTCTTGTAATTTGTCATCAAACACCTCCTAACATTCGTAATGATAGCCAAAATATTGACCGTTTCCAATTGGATAGTAGTACATGCCCTCAAAATCATCTCCAGTGTATCCTCCAGTTTGATCGCAAAATTCCCCATCATATTGAATGATTCCATACGCTTCACGAGAGATAAAGAAACCACTGCGAAAAATTTCTTCACCCTCCAAATCGTTTAGAAAGAAATGAATTCTCCTGTACTTTCTGATAAAATTTACCATCATTTTTTTAGGCACATGATGTTCTTTCTGAGGGCCAAAAGCAGCCCAATACAGCATTGAATCGTCTAAATGTGTCCATTTTTTAGTTAAACGAAGAATATATTTGGGAATTTTGTATGCTGCCTTTCGCTTTTTCTGTTTGATACGTTTATTCATCATTCCCTCCTAAAACGGCAAATCATCATCAGAAATATCCATCGGCTGGCTATTCCCAAAATTTGGCGGCATCTGGCTATCCATGCTTGAATGATTGGCAGAGTTATCCCGTTTTTCCAGCACTTGAAAAGTCTCTGCGACAACTTCCGTCACATAGACACGTTGACCTTGTTGATTTTCATAGCTTCTGGTTTGGATTCGTCCAGCAACCCCAATCAACATACCTTTTCGTGTCCAATTTGCTAGATTCTCAGCCGACTTCTGCCACATCACACAATTTATAAAATCAGCTTCTCGCTCGCCATCTTGATTTTTAAAATTACGATTGACAGCCAAGTTGAAAGTCGCGACAGCTACATTTGAGGGCGTATATCGTAGCTCAACATCACGGGTCAAGCGACCAATCAATACAACATTGTTAATCATTGATTACCTCCACCAACTCAGGATTTTCATAGATGTTGCCGAGAACTTGCCAATCCCTCTCCTCATCTTTCCAAAAAGATAATGTCAACAAGCCATTTAGACTTTCCGCTTGAAAGCTCGCTTGCAACCTTGAATGTTTGCAAATAAAAGTCTGATTTGGGTAGTCGTTATTTTTTAACGCATCCCCCTCAAAGATTTCTGTGCCGTTCTTATTTTTGATTCTTGTTGATTGCATGAGATACTTATCGTCAATGCTGTAACCGATAAGCCCTTTTTTGCCTTCTACAATTCTTTCAAAAATTTTTTGTCTATTTCCTTGATAGATATTCCCGCCCCAAATTACTAATTCCGTGTCGTCAACCATCTTTTTTTTATGCGGATCCCACGCTCTAAATTTCGGTATCATTATTTCCTCCAATCCCTAATCAGCTGATTTCACTTCAATCGGAATAACCATGTCGGGATTGAAATAAATCCGATATTTCGTATCAATCCCTTTCATACCAGTAATATCTTCGACGATATACGACACATTATCAGAAATACCAATAATGTGCTTCTTGTACTTTCCTTTGTCATCTTCAGCGATGACAGACAGCTGCTTCGTTTCATTATTGTAGCTGATAGACATATTCCCTGTCATTTGAAATAGCACATCACCTTTGATTCCGTTGATAACTGTCACCTTTCGTGTGATGTTCATATCATCTGCTTCTCGTGATATGTTATGCGAAATTCTGTCAGCCTTGCGACAGCCTGCGAGCAACACAAGCGTCAATGTAAAAACTACTAGTATTTTAAATTTAAATTTCATTGTTAAACTCCTCTTCTTTTGGCAATGCTGATTCAATCAGCCAATCAAGGTTCTTTCTAGCTTTCTTCAAATCTTCCAACCCATTTTTCTTCTGATGACGGATCAGATATTTCAAGCTATTTCCGAGATAAAATCCTTTTAGCTGTTCATCTGTCATAAAATTTCTTAGAATTTCAATAGATTCCATACCATAGCGACCTTGATAATGGGTAGGCTTGTTGATGACATCCTGCTCAATCGTTGTGTGAAATGCTTGATCAGGAAGTGTTCTGCAAGCCCCAAGCCCACTTTTTTTCAAAGCTAAATCAGCAATCTGTTCACTATAGCATTTCATTTTAGTGCCCACGTCCTTTCAAAAATTCTGGGATGTCATCCCCGATTTCAATTTCTCTATATTGTTCTTCCGTTACCAAAAAATTTCCATAGGCGCCAGCGGTCACAGTATAGTGGCCTTGTATGACTTTCTTTTCTGTAATCTTGCCAACCATCATACCGCCAGCATTATCAGCTTGATGGATGATAACTGTCTTTTTATCCTCTTTTTTCTTCATTTGTTTTTCTAATTTTTCAATTTGAGGTTCGTAGTAATGCTTTGCTGCTATAAGACCTAGATTAAACATTGATAGCGACAAAGCGATGAGAGCCAGATAAAGTCCTTTTGCTTTCATCCTAAATCCGCCTCCTTCACAAATACACCATCAATCATTTTGCCCTTTCGGTTCTTGATTTCATTGTATGCAAGCTGCAAGCAACTATCTGCTGTGGTCAGGTTATGGATTGCGACAGCATGGATGGATGAATGCAATGATAGCAATTCAGGTCGAATTAACGGCAACTGTGTTTCGCTATGAAAGATATGCTTGTGAAGCTTCTGAGCCAGTTCTCCCAAACTAGAAACCAAGAGCAAAAGCTCCATTTCCTGCGGACTAGCTTCAATCTCAGCCCCGTTCTTAACCTGCTGTTCCAATCCAATCAGCACTACCTGCACATCACCCAGTGCATCTTTGATAAGCGCAGGCTTGTCTTTTGCAATGCCTTCAAATAGCTCACCAGTTTCTTCCATCAGTTTTTCAAATTGCTTGACTGGATTTGCCTCATGTAGGTTTCGGTCGATAAACCATTTTTCAACTTTTTCTTCAAGCGTTTTTGTCATTTTGTTTTTCCTCCATTTTCTTTTTAACTTTAGAAGACCTCACTCTTAACTCAATCCGCGTTAGTGGGAAAAGAAGTATTAAAGCTGTTAATGCCAGCAGAAATAATAACCCCTCGCAGATGATTTTGATTAAACCGAGTGTTTTTTCAATCGGTTTAAATACATATGAGTGATACCCACACCAATCAAAGTACCGCACCCATCCTTCTTTCCCTTGCGGAAATATCTGTCGTAATAATTTAATCATCTACTTCTCCATTTTCTTTAATAGTTCCTGCTTCTGTCTCTCAAGCTCCGCTTGTTTTTCAGGACTAGTTTCATTTTTATAATCAGGATTGCTCCATTCAGGATTGTTGCCGCCCGTTTTTTGGTTGGCGCTCATAGCTTTATTATTCTTTCGAGCTTGAAAATCCCGCTGAGCTTGAAATGCCTGCTCAGGAGTTTTGATTCCCTGGTTGATCCAGTTATCTAAAATCCTAGCTATGTAATTAAATTTGCGAACATTGTTTGCAACCGCAATTTTAACAGCTTCTAGAAATAGTTCAGTAGAGACCTTTTGATTGAGCAGATAATCGTTGATCATGTCAAATTCAAATTTGACAAGACCACGACCAAGATTTGCTTCAACTTCTTGTACAAAGTTTTGCTTATCTTTCTTTATGTCTTTATCTTTATCTATATCTTTCTTTATATCTTTATCTTTCTCTGTATCTATCTCTATATCTCCGTTGCGTTTTGTTGCGTCAGTGTTGCATTGCAACGCTTTTACCTCGCGATGCTTGCGACTTCGCCTAGTACTAGCCGTTTCACTGCCCACCATTTCTGGCACTTGCTCCAAAAAATACTCTCTATCAGAGTTTCTGGTCAGTAGCCCCTTACTTTCCAAAAAAATCAAAGTGATTTTGATATCTTCAACCGCCTCATCAATCACCAGAGCTATTTCCTCAGCCAGATTATCAGCAACACCATCAAAGAAAATCCGACCGCCATCCTCAAGACTCATTAACATCATTTTCAGATAAATGATTGTGTGAGTATCACCACCAGCGATTTTACGAAGCAACTTCATCTCTTTCGATTTGAAGAAATCCTGGGCAAGCTGAATCCAATAATACCGCTTGTTTACATTTACCAATACCTCTACCTCCTATGCTGCTTTTACTTGTTTAGTTACTCGTAACCACTTCTTAGCTACATCCCAAACTTCATCTGGCACATCATGGTTATATTTCGCTCTAAATTGGACGATTTCGCCTGATTTTACCTCTAAAGTGTAAAGAGGTATATTTGGACTGCTAGAAAGTCTTACAAAGACAATCATAGTATGCCCTTTTAAATGACGCTCGGTGTAAGAGCTAACACAGTGATGCAGTTTCTTGCCTTCGTAGATCAGCTCAGCTACACGACTAGGAACATGGAAACTGTAACCTTCGACTACCCTATCAAGATCAGCTCTGCGCTTGAATTCAGCCTCAAGTTTCTTCTCACGCTCTTTCTTAGCTCTCGTTTCTTCTTCCCTGGCAAGTCTGCGCTGCTCAGCTATAAATTGATTGTATAGCTCACAAGTATGCTGGTGCATACGAAAGAAATCTTTCGGAACAAGCATAGCATCACCCTCTGGCTCAATTCCCATTTGCTCAAGCATATTCAGATAGTCTGTGTATTCCTGAAAATCAACCTTGTTCTTGATAACCCAATTCTGGAATTTATTGATCCCAATGTTGGTTGGGATTTTTTTAATATCCTGAAAATCCAAAAACTGCTCAATCCCCGAAACTAACTTACCGTTTCGTTGCTGAATTCTGCGTCCTAGCTCAAAATCTCTGAAACTCCTATCGGAGTTTTTGAAAAATTGCTTGTTTTTTTGAAGCCACTTACGATTGAGAACGCGCATATCTACAGCACTCTTCCATCGATTTCTGATCCAGTTACCAGGATGCATGATTTCGTCAGCCAATCTATGTGCATTTATTTTCTGAGCAAACTCAATCTCAAACTTATATTTATACATCCGTTCAATTTCCCAATAATTCAGATAATCAAATTCGATATATCTGAGTTCTGAGACCTCTTTTAATCGACTATTCCAATTATTAGGGTAGAATTTGTTACCTGTATACGGTCCCCCTCCTACAAAATTATGAATTAAAAACGGAAGATACCGATTAGTGTAGTCTCGGCCTATTTTGATATGCCTGTCATTTTCAAAGCGTTCGAGATTAGCTAGTGCATGCTTTACTGTCTGGTGACCGTTATCTACTCTTGAAGTAAACTCATAGGACTGGATTTCAATTCGCTTGGCCGTGCAAAGCACGATAGAGAAAAAGTAGGTCTTGTCGTAAAAAGTCAATCTTGATGACTTTGTCAGCTTTTTTTCGACACAAAAACCAAGAGATTGGTCAGACGCGATAATTGTTTGGCTTTTGTTGGACCACTTGTAGGTCCTGATGTGTGAATAGCACCAGTCCCAAAAATCTTTTGGCGGTTTCAACCGACGTTCCGCCTCTCTTTTACATTGTTCATGTTTCATTCATCAAGAAAGTCGAAAATACTCATTTGAGTTTCGACTACTCCTTTCTCTTTTTTAACTTTCTTCTTGGTCGGTTTAGGCTCTGTAACTCTGACTACATTCAGTTTGTCATTGACTTTCTTTACGTTTTCTATCGGAACTTGCTGGATGTTCTCCAGCTTGCTGTTGGATAAGAAATACTCACGAATCCAGCCAAAGACTGTATTATCATCAATGCAGGCTACCCCGTTCTTTGCAAATTCCCGAGCCTTTCCTTTCGCATAGTCAAGCGAACATTTGATAGTATAGCCATCTTTCAGTATTCCCTGGAATAACTCATCGTCATCTTGTTCACAAATCCAATTATGGATGCGGTCTTCAGACGGGCTATGTTCCTGATTCATTTCTTTTAGCATTTTGTCTAATGCTTGTTGTTTTATATCACTACTCATGATCAGTCTTTTCCTCCTGCATACATCAAATCTCAATCAACAAAGACTTCTTTACGTGTCTTTGGGTTTATATCCACTCTACGTCCTGTCTTATAGTCGATAAATCCAGCCTGAGCCGCAGGATGCGTAATCACTGTCTCAGCTGATTTTTTAGTTCTGAGAGCTTTCTTTAGCTTAAAGTTCATGATAAGTGATTCAATCAATATTACTGATACGATTGTTCCAACTGCAATAATTCGTAAATTGTTCATGTTTCTAGTTCCTTTTTGTGTTATAATAAAGTAAAGTAGTTTTGCTAAGACCTTGTCCAGAAGCCTTTTAGTAAAATTGTTTATAATTGTTTTTTGAGCCATTCTTTAATGGCTCTTTTTGACCATTTCTTACCAGGTAATTCCTTTGGAAATCCCTGCATATAGCGATAATTGTTTGAAAAAGTATCATAATTGATACCAAGAAATTCACAGGTAGTGCTCACGTCCATCAACTCTGGAAAGTGATCACTGTCTTTTTCTATTTCCAGAAGTTTATTGAGGGTATCTTTGATGATAGACTTGATCCAATCCGACAAAGAAAGTAGAACATTATCCATTTTGACCACCCCAATATTCTTCTAAATTGACCGACATCACAGCAGCAAGGTTTTTCTGCTCTGTCAAAATTTGTCTCTGATAAGGTGCTAGCCCAGCCTGTCGTTCCTCATCTGTCTTTGGCAGATAATAGCCACTAGGATGAGCTTTTTTAGCTACGATTGGCTGCCTAAAGGTCACTCGCAAGCTCTCAATCACTTCTTCCAGCTTTCGCTTTGAAAGACCTGTGCTTATTCTCAACTCACTAGCTTGAATTGGTAAATCAAAGCTAGCACCGTTTTTGATAGCATTTAAAACTTTGATTTCAATTTCTGTCATATCTCTGATATAATTCATCATTCTTCCTCCAAATCTACCCAGCTTACGTCAATACGCAACACATCACAAACTCTATTTTTGAGTTTATCACTGCCCTTCCCATACTTTAATAGCTCTGAAATAGTTGGTTTTTTGACTCCACAAGCTCGCGCTAAATGAGTTTGCGTCATATTTTCTTCATTCAGCTTGTCTTTGACAAGTTGAATCCATTTTTTGTGTTGTTGACTCATATTTTTCCTTTCTAAATTTTTGTTACCTTTCTGCTATAATAAAGACAGAAAGGAGGTGAAATTATGGTTCATATGAAAATTAATCTTGAGCATTTTGAATTCAAAGCTGAAGATATCAAAACAGAGATTTTAGAAATGGATGCCGACCATATTAAATCTCGAACCATTTATCCTAATGGGTTGATATTAAGCTTTGAGCAAACTGCCGATGAAATATCTGTTGATACTAATTGGCGTTGGAAACAAGAACCTGATGGTTCTCTAACCCCGATACTGTAATATTAGGTGCATTGATATAAATAATATTTTCGCTAATCTGTATCAATGTTTTTCCTAAAACAGTTTTCTTAGCCTGTTTTTTTGCAGGCTTTTTATTATGTCGATACTTCTTTGTTCCCATCCCCCTCACCTCCTTTTTTAAAAAAATTAACTAAAAAGTTAGCTAACTTATTGACAAACTTAGTCAAATGTTTTAAAATTATGACATAGAGAAAAGACTTACTAAAATGTAAGGTTGACCTATAAAAACGACGCCAATCAATTTTTTAAGGCTTTATTTTTTAGTTGTCTTGTTCGCTAACTCTTTAGCTTACGAATATAATTTTAAAACATTTGACTAAAATTGTCAACGGTTTTATACAAATATTTTAAAATATTTTTTCGTTATGCTTAGAAAGGTTGATAATTCAATGTTTGTAGCATTCGACAAAATAAAAGAATTAGCTGATAAACAAGGGATTTCTATAAATGTTTTAGAAGAAAAGCTAGGCTATGGAACAAATACTCTTTATCGCTTAAAAAGAAGTAATCCTAGTTCTAAAGTATTGAGAGAAATTGCTGATTATTTCGGTGTATCTACCGATTATCTTTTAGGTAGGACGGATAATCCTAAAATCGCTACAGATAATAAACTATCTGAAGTAGATCTTAAAGAACTAGCTAAAGAAAGTTTCTTTTACGACGGTCATCATCTAAACAATGAAGATATAGACCTCATTTCTTCACTATTAGAGACACGAATAAAAAACAGGCAGGATTGACTTTTATGACGGAAATTGCCTATTTTGACGGCAGAGACACCGAAATCAAAGGTGTCTATAATAAACCTTTTGACATTGTGTTTGTCAATGCTTATCTGGATGACATCGAAATGAAGAAAGTGACCTATCACGAACTTGGTCACAAAGAGCACACCTCTACCGACTATAAGTACAATCGTGAACGATGTGAACTTCAAGCAGATAGAAATATGATTCATCATCTGATAAAAGATGCACTTAAGGACTTAGAAAATCCAAAAGATTTTAATTACCTGAATTTTATGAATCACTATGACCTACGCACAATTACTGACGAAATTATGGTTAAAGAAGAATTTTACAATCTAGCAAATATTATTTAAGGAGATAATGGTGAAAAAATTAGTAATATCAAGTATTACTTTAGTTTTGATGACTACTCTTATTGCTTGTTCAAATAATGAAACAGCTACAAATAAACATTTGACTACTACTGTTCAAAGTTCGTCATCTTCAAGTAAAGATGATAATCGTCAATATGATGACGTAGTATCTCAGATTAAAACTACTTTCAAAAATTATAATGTATCAGTTAAAATCAAAAATAACGTGGTTAGTAATGGCTCTCAAGGTTCTCATGACGAAATAAACGTCTTTCCTGATGATAAATTTAAGAATGACCTTACAGAAAGTTGGGATGCATTGTATAGTCGTACAGCTACAGATGAACAAAAACAAAAAATACAAGCTATTCGTCAATCAGTTTCAGATATTGCTAAAAAATTACCCAATAATAGTACACATATTAGCTTCAAAATAAAGATTGCTAAAGATGAATATAATCTTTTAGCAGAATCAACAAAAGATGAAGACATTGTTCCTATCAATTACAATAGTGATGACTGAACAAAATGAAGAAATTAAAAAGATTGCGGAGATGTGAATATGGCAACATATACAATCAATGTCCCTGCGGAAATTAAGCCTGATTATCAAAATCTATTTATACTAAATCTTGAATTTATCAAAGTAATCAGAAAAGCAACACAATTTGATAGCATACTCTTCGATTTCTCAAGAACTAGCTGGATTGATGCGGAAATGACTGTTGTACTTTCTATGATGTTTGAAATAGCATTGCAAACCACTCACGAAGTTAGGGTTGCTATTGAAACAATGCCTGAAAAAGTAAAAACAATTCTACAAAAGAATAATTTCTTCCCTTTTTATGGCTTGGGAGAAAAGTTGATTGATACTTTCAATACAACTATCACTTTTTTTGCTAATACTCCATCAAATGACACGCTCATTCACGAATATATAAAAGAAGAAGTATTCTCTGCTATCGGGACTAAGATTTCTGATGATTTCTTAAAGGAAGTCTCTTATTGTATCTTTGAGATTGTCCATAATGTTCGAGATCATTCTGGAGCAGATAGATTCTATATCTGTGGTCAACATTATCCTAAAAATGGAATATTGCGTTTGGCAATCTCTGACCTTGGTGTTGGTGTGCCTGCAAAAGTTAAAGAAAGGCAACCACATATTATATCAGACGTCGAGGCTGTTGAGTGGGCTTTCATTGATGGTAATACCACTAAACGAAAAATAGAAGGTGGTGTAGGCTTATATAGTATCAAAGACTTACTGCATAATCGCGGACAATTGAAATTGATATCAAACCAAGCATACTATTCAATTAGTCCATCTGGAATCATTACATCTACTACAATGCCTGAACGTTTTCGTGGAACGTTACTTTGGATTGAGTTTGATATAAAAAAATGTCTGAAATCACGAAAAAATGTTAGAATTGATAGTAATGATACTTTTAATTTCTAAAAGGAGACTATGATCATGCACACACTGTTAGTAAGGGAAGTTATCGGTGATACTCTTGCTGTAACCTCCGACAAAGGTGAAAAAATATTTGAGATATTGAAAAAGAATATCGAAAAAGGTGAACCAACTACACTTGACTTTGAGGGAATAACAGATTTAATTTCCGCATTCTCAAACACAGCTATTGGACAATTATACGATGTCGCCGATGCAGAAACGTTGAAAGAATTTGTGAAAGTCAATCCAAACACACTTCATCCTGCGGATCGTCGAACCATTGAGCGTTCAATCAAAAATAGTAGAAATAAACGAAAACAAGACAAAGAGTTTAGACAGATGCTAGCAGATGAAATGGATGAGGAACTTGGCTTATGACAACTACTCCGTTAAATCTTGAGCGTTTTCCATTCAAACCAGATCAAGAATTATTAATTGATGTCAATGTGCTGATTTACCTACAAACGGGTAGAACACGGAAGTATGACCGAATGTGGGAATTAGCTCGACGCCAAGGCAATAAATTATTTATCACAGCTCTTTCAATATCTGAGTTTATCAACTATTTTGTCAAGACTGGGTATAAACAGTATATCAGAGAACACGGATACACTGAAGATAAGTTTGAATTTAAAAACGACTACCAGCAAACCCAGCATTTTTTAGATATTTATGATGATGTTATTGACACACTTGAAACAGAAATTATTCCTAAAATGACTATCATCGATTTTGATAACCAAGATTTTCAGGACATTTCAAATCTAACGGAATATATGCTGGATATCAATGATGCACTCTATCTAAAAAAGGCTATAACTAACAATCTCGCTATAGTGACACATGACGCAGATTTTTTCAATATTCCAATTGCAGAAGAGATAAAAGTCTATACCTACAACCCTAAAAGATAACACAAAAAAGCCTCACAATCGCCCTCGCCAAAGTTTGATTGTGAAGCAATCCTTGATAAAAAATCAGCCATTCAAAAGGCCTCTTTTCTATACCCTATTTTACACCTTAAAGGAGGTGATGTCAATATTCTCTAAAGTTTAGACCTTGTCCAGAAGCCCAAAACTTAAGGAGAATACAATGAAATACAACAAAACAAAATACCCAAATATCTTTTGGTATGAAACTACCAAAGGGAAACGATACTATGTCAGACGTTCTTTCTTATTCCAAGGTAAAAAGGAAGAGAAAACAAAGAGTGGTCTGACAACTATCTCTCAAGCTCGTGCAGCCTTAACGGAGATTGAACTCCAAATCAATGAAAATGAGTTGGGAATCGATACTCAGCTCACAGTTGATCAATATTGGCAACTTTACTCAGACAAAAGATTGTTTACAGGTCGGTGGAATGATACGTCCTTTTATTTAAATGACAATCTATACAGACATCACATTCAGCCAGTTTTTGGATTTATTCAGCTAAAAAACTTGGATAGAAACGATTATGAGCTCTTTATCGCTGATAGGCTCAAAAGTCATACCAGAAATACCGTCCAAACACTAAATTCCAGCTTTATGGCACTCTTGAACGATGCAGTCAAAAATGGAAATCTGGCTTCTAATCGCTTGAAAGGAGTCTACATAGGCAAAAGTGCCATTCCTGCTAATAACAAAAAGATTACACTCAAACAGTTTAAAATCTGGATAGCAAAAGCAGAAGAACTCATGCCAAAGAAATTCTATGCTCTGACTTATCTGACCATTTTTGGATTGAGAAGAGGAGAAGTCTTTGGTCTGCGCCCTATGGACATCAGCGAGAATGACCGTGGTAGAGCTATCTTACATCTAAGAGATAGCCGAAGTAACCAAACTTTGAGAGGAAAAGGCGGACTTAAAACCAGAGAGTCTGAGCGATATGTCTGTCTTGATGACATCGGAACAAGCCTAATCTATGATTTGATAGACGAAGCTAGCAGGATAAAAAGAAAACTTGGTATTATCAAAGACCAACAAAAAGATTATATTACCATAAATGAAAAAGGCGGGCTCATCAATCCAAATCAGCTAAATAGGAATTTCAATCTGGTAAATGAAGCGGTGGGTTTTCACGTCACACCTCACATGATGAGACATTTTTTCACGACACAGAGTATTATTGCTGGAGTACCGATTGAGCAATTAAGTCAGGCACTAGGTCATACAAAAGTATACATGACAGACCGCTACAATCAAGTTGAAGACGAGTTAGCAGAAGCTACAACAGACCTCTTTTTGAGTCATATCCGCTAAAAAATTCCCCGACTTTTCCCCGACCAAACCCCAAAAACAGCCAAAAAACATCGGAAAAGACTTTATTATTAAAACATAAAAAGCCTTTAATAACGCAAAAAAACTCCACCTTCTTCGGTGGAGTTCAGGGAGATTATTATGAAAAAGAAAAGTTTAGGATTTTTATCAAATAAAGTTAGGAGGTCTTCATCTGATGATGTTAGTATAACGCCACCTCCTTAAACTTATCTTAAATTCTAAAAGATTTTAAAAATTTATTTTCTACTCTCAAAAATTTACTTACAAACCCGGAGTTTGACCGATTTCTGCTGTTAACATCCAGATATTCTTTTCAAGTTCTGCTTTTGCACCGACAAAAATATCGTTGGTCACATCATCTCCTTCTTCATCCGTTACATCCAGAGCTTCTTGGTAGAGACCTACCAAGTAACGGAAGATTTCGATGACACGTTCCAAACTTTCTGCAACATTCTTACTGAATTTTCCTTCTTTTTCTTCAATATTGCTGTGTTGGATAAATTCACTCAAAGTTGAATACGGCGTTCCACCTAAAGTAATCAAACGTTCACTTACTTCATCTAAAGTCGTATCCAAGGTTTCCATATACTCATCCATCTTAGGATGCCAAACCATAAAACCAGCTCCACGCATGTACCAATGTACTTGGTGAAGAGCAATGTGAGCGGTGTATAAATCCGCTACCACTTGGTTTAAAACTGCTTTTGTTTTGGGAAGAGACTTACTGAAAGACTCAACACTTGAGAAAGTTGCAACATCTTTTGCTGCTTCATTTTTTAGATTAACCATTATCCTACCTCGCTTTTATTTAGAATGATTCTAATCTTTTTGATTATGATTTAATTATAATGTTTCTAAATAAGAAAGTCAAATGATTGAACTCTGAAATTTCTTTTATTAGAAAAGTTGCAATTTTTTAGAATTATTTACGAATAAAAAAGTATGATTCATTTTTATTTTTTCTTGGTTGGAAGCATTGTGGCTTCTTTTTTAGGGCTGGTTGTTGATCGCTTTCCTGAACAATCTATTATCAGTCCTTCCAGTCATTGTAATGCTTGTGGACAGAAATTAGCACCTCGTGATTTAGTCCCTGTCCTTTCACAGCTTATCAATCGACTGCGCTGTCGGTTTTGTCAGTCAAAAATTCCCATTCGCTACTTGATATTAGAGTTGGTAGGTGGTTTACTCTTTCTCGCAACTTCCTTAAGCTACTTAACTATCAGCCAACTTGTCTTGCTCATAATGGGAATTACACTAGCTCTTTATGATCAAAGAGAACAGGAATATCCTATCCTCATTTGGTTGTTCTTTCATCTTCTTCTCCTATTTTTGGTAGGTTTTAATCTTCTAATGATTAGTTTTTTAGCCCTTGGAATCGTAGCTTTTTTCTTTGACTTACGAATTGGCGCAGGAGACTTTCTTTTTCTATCTTCTTGTTCAACTGTTTTCAAGTTGACAGAGATTCTTTGGCTGATTCAAATTGCCAGCTTAGTGGGCTTATATCTCTTTTGCTTAAAAAAGAGAAAAGACAGGATAGCTTTCGTTCCCTGTCTTTTGATTGGAGTGATTGTTCTGCTTTTATGCGAACTGTTGCTTCAATAAAATTAGAATAACGTCCTATCATGAGTCTGGGATGAATGTCTCCAGATTCTCGAAATAAGAGAGCGATGATTAAAATTTTCAAATTTTAGTTTTTTTACGTCATCTTCCTAGATTTCATATTTCTGTAGGTATTTGTACTCATGGGCGTCTATCTCATTCTTGATTTTTCGTGTTTCTTTTTTCTAAGTAATCAGCAATAGCGGCCACATCTTTATCACCACGCCCAGATACATTGACGATAATAATATTGTCCTTACTTAGCTGTGGCGCGCGTTTAACTGCTTCTGCAATAGCGTGGGAACTTTCAATGGCAGGAAGTATCCCTTCTTTTCGCGTCAACAATAACAGTGCATCTACTGCTTCATCATCTGTCGCAGCCACATATTCAACTCGACCTGAATCTTTAAAAAAGGCATGTTCAGGACCAACTCCCGGATAGGCCAATCCAGCGGAAATAGAATAAACAGGAGCTACCTGATCATTTTCTGAAAACAAAGCATACGTTTTCATGCCAAACTTAGCAGCCGATGCAGCTGTTGCTACTCCATGTTGACCGGCTCCAGTCTCTGCGATAACTCTGGTCTTACCCATTCGTTTTGCTAGGAGAATTTGCCCTAAAACATTGTTTAATTTATGAGAACCTAGGTGATTCAAGTCTTCTCGTTTGAGATAGATTTTTGCACTTCCTAAATAGTCCATCAAACTTTCTGCAAAATAAAGCGGTGTCTCTCGACCTGCATAATCTGCTAAATAATGATGATATTCTGCTAGAAACTCTGGAGCATTTTTATACTTTTCAAATGTCCCCTCTAGCTCGTCTAATAAAACTTGAATCGGTTCTGGTACAAAGCTACCACCAAATTGACCAAAATATCCTTTATTTTCTACCATGATGTTTCCTCACAATCTTTAGCATTCTTGAATTTAAACAACAAAATACCCCCACACAAAAACTGTGTGAGGGCGTATGAGTGCGGTGCCACCTCAGTTATGGGAAAAGTAGACCTTATCCGCATATCTCTATCTTGTCTATCAACAAGTTACACTGTAAGGTGTGCACACCGAATTTTTATTGTTTCAAATTCATATCATTTACATCAGCCCATTTCATAAATATCTACTGCTTGTTTACACCTAACACAAGCTCTCTGGAAGCATCAATTTACTACTTTTCTGATGTTTGAGCATTATTATAGAGTTTTTCTACCATTCTGTCAATAAAATAGTGAAAAAGCATCCTAAATCCGAACAATAACCCATATTTTTACTTAGAAGTCAGAAACTTATCTTTCCAATGGCTGACACAAGTTTTATACAATAGAAAAGCCAGATATCCGCCTAATGTATTTGTCCATAAATCATCTATTTCAAAAACACGATTGGCATCAATTAAAATATCTAACAAAATCTGCGTGCATTCGATAAAAAGGCTCATTGCAAAACTGGCAAATAGCAGACGCTTAGTGCTCCTCAACTTAGGAAAAAGCCAGAGGAGCTGAAAAATTAGTGGGCTCAGCAGAAATATATTCATCAGATTTTGTACAAAAACTTTGACCAATTGAAAGAAGGACGTAATTTGCCCAAGATTGACAAAAGAATTGAAAGGAATGAGAAGGACTACGACACGACCAAACTGCTGAATCCCCGGCGTCTCCATTCCCTTTTCTGGCACTTGAGGAAGGAAACACATCAGACACAATAAGAAAATGTAGAACATGCTTCCCCAAGTAAGAAAAGTACGTCCCCTAACGGTTAATTCACCGTCCGTTTTCAACAAATTACTAAACTTAAGCATGTTTGGTAAGAGCTTTTTCCTTATCTTGCTTCATCGTATTGGAGCGCAATTGACCACAGGCTGCATCAATATCTGTACCATGCTCCTGACGAACAACACAGTTAATGCCATTCTTTTTTAGAGTATCGTAGAAAACCATTA
>OGJJ01000550.1_pt1 | contig 33804 bp, 25 predicted proteins | sample 1572081 | NCBI WGS metagenome assembly OGJJ01 (sample SAMEA2582122, study PRJEB24529) | metagenome | biome: Human gut stool | place: China | collected 2011
CGCCCACAATCAAAGCGTCAAAAAGAACAACGTGATTTACTTTCAAACTTAGCAAAAGGTGATGAAATCATGACCAATGGTGGTCTTATCGGTAAAATCACCAAAGTGAGCAACGATAACGAAAATATCATCATTGCATTAAATGATAGCACTGAGGTCATGATTTCACGTAACTTCGTGGTAGCAACTTTACAAAAAGGCACCATGAAAGCATTAAGAGATCAACAATAATTTTAATTATTCGGGAGAACTATTTTGTTAAACCGTTTCCCATTGTGGAAGAACTTAATGATCATCATCATCGTCCTGATTGGTGGTCTTTATGCGCTTCCTAACTTATATGGAGAAGACCCTTCCGTCCAAATTTCTGGCACTCGTGGTCAAGAAGTCAATACGGAAACGCTTTCTCAAGTTGAGCATGCTTTAGCCGGTGCAAATATTTCACCAAAATCTACATTGTTAGAAAACAATGCGATTTTAGTGCGTTTAAATAGTGACGAGCAGCAACTTCCAGCAAAAGAAAAAATCGCAGAGGCACTTGGTGACAAATACTCTGTGGCACTTAACCTTGCGCCAGCAACCCCTTCTTGGTTAACCGATATTGGTGGTGGCCCAATGAAACGTGGTTTAGACTTGCGTGGTGGTGTGCGCTTTTTAATGGAAGTTGACATGAATACTGCCTTGCAAAAACAACAAGACTCTTTGCAAGACAGCCTTCGAGGTGAATTCCGTCGTGAAAAACTGCAGTATAAATCGATGAAAAAAGGCGAAAATTTTGCCGTAGAAATCGAATTTGCTGATAAAGATAACGCAGATAAAGCCGTACGTTACATTAAACGTAACCACCCAACACTTCAGGCATTACCCGTTTCTGAAAATACCGTCAATTTCTTATTGTCAGATCAAGGGTTAGCTGAGGCGCGCGATAAAGCAATCGAGCAAAACTTATCAATTTTACGTAAGCGTGTTGAAGAATTAGGGGTTTCTGAACCAACCATTCAACGTCAAGGTGCAGATCGTATTGTTGTTGAATTACCGGGTATTCAAGATACTGCTCGCGCAAAAGAGCTATTAGGTGCAACAGCAACACTAGAATTCCGTTTAGTCAATGATAGCGTTGCCCCAGATGCGGTAGCACGAGGCATTATTCCCGCAAACTCTGAAGTGAAATATAACCAACATGGCGATCCAGTTGTGTTATTACGTAGCCCTAAATTAGGCGGTGAGCATATTATTGATGCTAAAGCTGAAAAAGGCGAAGGTGGCTTACCACAAGTAAGTATCACTTTAGATTCAGAAGGTGGTAATCAAATGTCTGAGATTACTAAAACCTTCTATAAAAAAGGAATGGCTACACTTTATCGTGAATTTAAAGATTCTGGTCGCCGTGATGAAAATGGCAAAGTTATCTTAGAAAAACACGAAGAAATTATTAGCGTAGCAACCATTCAAGCTCGTTTTTCTAATAGATTCCAAGTTTCAGGTAGCATGAGCCAAGCGGAAGCACAGAACTTTGCCGTGTTACTACGTTCTGGTGCATTAATTGCGCCTATCGTAATTATCGAAGAGCGTACTATCGGTGCATCTCTTGGTGCTGATAACGTTGAAAAAGGGATGACTGCAGGGATGTATGGTTTAATCCTAACCATATTCTTCTGTTTAGTTTACTATAAAGTCTTTGGCGTATTTGCTTCGGTTGCTTTAACCGTAAACATGGTATTAACCATTGGTTTAATGTCTTTAATTGGCGCAACACTGACTATGCCGGGTATTGCAGGTATTGTATTAGCCGTAGGGATGTCAGTCGATGCCAACGTACTGATTTATGAGCGGATTAAAGAAGAGCTTCGCAACGGACGCTCTATTCAACAAGCGATTTATGAAGGCTATAACGGTGCCTTTACCTCTATTTTTGACTCGAACTTAACCACGGTATTAACCGCATTAGTACTATATGCTGTGGGTACTGGTCCAGTAAAAGGCTTCGCAATCACACTTGCTTTAGGGGTAATGATCTCCATGTTTACTGCAATTACAGGAACACGTATGTTAGTAAACTGGGTATATGGCGGAAATAAACGCGTGAAAAAACTTTGGATTTAAGGTGGAATCAATGACTGTTAATGTTAAAGAAAAAGATATTGCAGAAGTAAAACTGCCTTATAAACTCATACCGTTTATGAAGTACCGCTTCATCGGTTATGCCTTTTCATTGTTAGTAACTGCATTTTGTATTTTTACTATTGCAACTAAAGGTTTTAACTGGGGGTTAGATTTTACTGGTGGTACCGTAATTGAAACAACTTTCTCACAACCAGCAGATTTAGAAAAAGTTCGTATTTCATTAGAAAAAGAAGGCTATGGCAGTGCATTAGTACAAACAACAGGTAGCCTAAAAGATTTAATGATTCGCTTACCCGCTTCAGCTGGTGATAAAGACCTCGGTAATAAAATTATCAATATGGTACACCGAGATCTCGACAAAAATGCTACCATTAAAAGTGTTGAGTTCGTAGGGCCAAACGTAGGTGAAGAACTGACTCAAGGGGCAATTTATGCCACTTTAGCAACTCTAGCGATGTTATTACTTTATGTTGGTAGCCGATTTGAGATTCGTTTAGCAGTCGGTGGGGTGCTTGCACTCTTCCACGATGTTATCGTAACTCTAGGGGTCTTCTCTTATCTACAAATTGAAGTAGATTTAACCTTTGTGGCAGCAATTTTGTCTGTTGTGGGCTACTCGTTAAATGACTCCATCGTGGTATTTGACCGTGTGCGTGAAAACTTCAGTAAAATCCGCCGTGTAAGCTCAAAAGAAATTATTGATATTTCATTAAGCCAAACACTTTCACGAACATTGATGACCTCAATCACGACTTTATTTGTGGTTGCAGCATTATTCTGGTTTGGTGGCCCAACCATTCATAGCTTCTCATTAGCACTATTGATTGGTATTGGCTTCGGGACTTACTCTTCAATCTATATTGCTATTGGCGTAGCATTAGAATTAGGTTTAACCCGTGAACACATGAATAAACCAGTAGTGGAAAAAGAAGGGGCAAATACAGATTCCTTTATTGATTACTAATTTAGAATCTGTTTAATCCATTTAAAAGGCGTGCTAATTGGCACGCCTTTTTCATATTTATTGAAAATTTTCTCAAAAATTACTTTACTTTTTATCTTAACGGGATTAAATTCATTCTCATTTAAAGCTCGCAAATGAGAATACTTTTTATTTAAATCGTTTAAACTTATCAAAAATTAAAATTTATTAGAAAAAACCTATCTAAATACTTGATTAGTTTTTCTTCCTTTACTATAATGGTTGTGTTTTAAGGGCAGATTGATTCTGTTCTTTGCTATATTCAAATTTAGAAATGAGATTGGCTCTCATTTCATTAACATTATCTTTACACAAGGAGTAAAAATGTTACAACAATCTATTATTGATAAGCTCAATGAGCAAATCAACCTAGAGTTCTACTCTTCAAATGTTTATCTTCAAATGTCTGCATGGTGTTCAAAACATGGTTTTACTGGTGCAGCAGACTTCTTACTTCGTCACGCAGATGAAGAATTAGAGCATATGCAAAAATTATTTGACTATGTTTGCGAAACTGGTGCAACACCATTATTAGGCAAAATTGAAGCACCTCGTAAAGAATATGCTTCATTAAAAGAGCTATTTGATGTTGTGTTTGCACACGAAAAACACGTTACTGCAAAAATCAACGAATTAGTTGAAGTAACATTTGCAGCAAAAGATTACTCAACCTTCAACTTCCTACAATGGTATGTGGCTGAGCAACATGAAGAAGAGAAATTATTCGGTGAAATCTTAGACAAATTCGCAGTTGCAGGTGAAACCAATAAATCACTTTACTTCATCGACAAAGACTTAGAAACTTTAGACCAAGGAGCTGAATAATGTTATCTCAAAACATCGTAAAATACTTAAACGACCAATTAAACTTAGAATTCTATTCTTCAAATGTATACCTTCAAATGTCTGCTTGGGCAGATAACAATGGTTTCCCAGGTGCAGCGAAATTCTTAAAAGCGCACGCGACTGAAGAAATGGAACATATGCGTCGTTTATTTACTTACTTAAACGAAACTGGTGCATTAGCAGAAATCTATGCAATTGAAGCACCAAAAGCAAAATATGATTCTTTAAAATCATTATTTGAAACCGTTTTCGAGCACGAAAAACACGTTACTGCAAAAATCAACGAATTAGTTGAAGTTGCATTTGATGCAAAAGACTACTCAACCTTCAACTTCTTACAATGGTATGTTGCAGAACAACACGAAGAAGAGTTCTTATTCAACTCTATCTTAAACAAATTCCGTTTATTAGGCGAAGATGGTAAAGCGCTATACTATATCGATAAAGATTTAGAAAAAATGGCAGCAGCACACTAATTTTCGTTTAGCTTAAAGTACACAAGCGGTTGATTTTCTTACGAAGTTTGCAAATTGCAAATCAGGTATAAAAATCAACCGCTTGTTTTATATTAAATTAAGCAAACGTTTGCTTATTAAAATCGGATTCTGTAAAATCTGTACCTCATTTTTCCTTTGAGGTCTTTTTTTTATGTCATTATTCGATTTTGAAGGGCGAGGCTCTAATGTCCGCCAAGAAGTTATCGCTGGATTAACCACCTTTTTAGCAATGGTTTACTCGGTCATTGTTGTGCCAGGTATGTTAAGCCAAGCCGGCTTTCCAGCTGAATCTGTCTTTATTGCTACCTGTTTAGTTTCAGGCATTGGCTCGATTATCATTGGCTTATGGGCAAATGCGCCAATGGCAATTGGTTGTGCGATTTCTCTTACAGCCTTTACTGCATTTAGTTTAGTGTTAGGTCAAAAAATCGAAATCCCTGTTGCACTTGGTGCGATTTTCTTAATGGGTGCGCTTTTTACCTTAATTTCTGTTACTGGTATTCGCTCTTGGATCTTACGCAATCTTCCATCTAGCATCGCACATGGTGCAGGTATCGGGATTGGACTATTCTTATTATTGATTGCAGCAACCAACGTAAAATTAGTGATCAACAGCGGTTTAGCGATTCCAGTTAAAATGGGAGATTTTACTTCATTCCCAGTCATGATGTCGTTAATTGGCTTAGCTGCTATTATCGGTTTAGAACGCTTAAAAGTGAAGGGTTCGATTTTATGGGTAATTATTGCAATTACGATTATCGGCTTAATCTTCGATCCTTCTGTAAAATATAGCGGTTTTATTAAACTGCCTACTTTTGGTGAAAACTCTCAATTCTTAAACCTAGACATCATGGGTGCGCTGAACGCCGCTGTATTGCCAATTGTGTTCGCTTTAGTGATGACGGCTATTTTCGATGCAACCGGCACTATCCGCGCGGTAGCTGGACAAGCGAATTTATTAGATAAAGATGGACAAATCATCAACGGTGGCCGCGCTTTAACCTCTGATTCTTTAAGCTCTATTCTTTCAGGTTTATTCGGCACAGCCCCTGCTGCCGTTTATATTGAATCTGCTGCAGGTACTGCAGTTGGTGGTAAAACAGGCTTAACTGCTGTGGTAGTTGGTATTGGTTTCTTATTGATGCTCTTTTTCCAACCGCTTGCATTTTTAGTACCACCTTATGCGACAGCACCAGCATTGATGTATGTTGGCTTATTGATGTTGAGCAACGTATCTAAATTAGATTTCAACGACTTTATTGGCGCAATGGCGGGTTTAATTTGTGCAGTATTTATCGTATTAACCAGCAACATCGTTACTGGCATTATGCTAGGCTTTGCTAGCCTTGTAATTGGTCGTGTAATTGCTGGCGAATTCAAAAAATTAAATCTCGGTACGGTTATTATTGCCGTTGTATTAGTTGCTTTCTATGCATTTAATTTAGCGATTTAATTCTTCTTTTCCGCACAAAAAAAGCGGTGGATTTGCAAAAAGTTTCGCAAAATCCACCGCTTGTCTTTTATTAAATGAATTATTTCGCTTCAGGTTCAGATTGATTTCCCGCAGGTTTAGTGCCTAAGAATTTATCAATTACCGCTTTACCTAAATCAGATTGATTCAACCCTTCTAGTGCTGCTGCAATTTTCGTACCGCCTGTAGAGCTAAATAATTCCCCTACACGGGTAAGCCCTCTATCGACTTTTTCATCATTGATGATAAATTTCATGTCAGAATGAGAAAGCGCTTTTGCTTGTTCAATACCAATTGCTTGATTTGCTTCAATTTGGCGAATACTAATCAAATAATGTTGATACCCCTCATTGCCACCAATCTCTTTAGCCAACTCAATTTGACCAGACACCATAGAAACTTCCAATTTTTGTTTCGCTTCTGCTTCTGCCGCACCAATTTTGGCAATACCTTGCGCTTCTTTATCTTTGGTTTCTAATAAAGCTTCCGCGGCTAAGAAGGCTTTTTGTTTCTCCCCTTCTGCTACTAAAATTTGATGCTGACGTTCTGCCTCAGAATCAATAATTAACGCATTTTTATTCGCTTCTGCTTTAATTTCCTGCGTACGTTTTTCTTGATCAGCTTTCACAATTTCAACATCTTTTGCAATTTCAGCTTGTTTTACTTCTGCAACACGTTTAACGTCCATTTCACGTTCTTTGGTGATTTTTTCTTGTTCTTTCACCAATTGTTGCGCTTGCTCATTAGAAACAGCGACCTCACGTTGATTCTCAACCGTTTTCAACCCTACCGCTTTTTCTGCTTCTTGTTGTTTTACATCAGCTTCTTTTTTTGCTTCAATTTCTGCAATTTGCGCTTCTTTTTGGTTGCGTGCGACTTCAACACGGCTCTCTTTTTCAATAAAAGATTTTTTAATTTCCATAATATTGAAAATTACTTTAGAGTTGCCGCTATCGCGAATATCCATCAGCTCAATATTTTTAACTGGCTCAATCCCCCAGCTTTTCAGCTGTTCTTTAACTGCCATGGTAAAATCATCGCCCAGTTCAGAACGCACTTGCAAAATGTCGTTTAAGTTACGGCTAGAGAGAATCGAACGCACAGAACCTTGAATAATATCCACTAACTGCACATTCATATCATGAAAATCTGATACACGTTGTGCTGCTAAATTAGAATCAGATACACGGAAAAACGCGGTGATATCTACAACAAAGGGTAAACGCTCTAAGTCATAAGCTTCATAGTTATCAATTTTAATTGAGAACACTGACACCGGTAGCACAATCGTACTCACCCCGATTAGCGGTAACCAAGATGGGAACGCATAATAAACGTTACCATTACCGGTATCTTTACCGTATGAGGTTGTTTTGCCGCCAGACTGTACAATATGCACTTCATTGGTTTTTACCACCCGACGAAATAATAATGCCACTACTAAAAATATAGCGAGTAGCGCAATAACAGCAATGACTGGAATGATAATTTCCATGATGACTCCTTGTTGATAAGAATTGCCGAAAAGATAGCGCAAATATAGAAACCAAGCGGTCAAAATGCAAGATGCTTTTGCAAAAAAGCCTAAAAATGATAGGAATTTATATTTTTAGTTATAGCATATCGCTTTTTTATCTAATAACCTCTGCGCTAAACGGTTGTAAATCTTTAGCTATCGCCTATGATAAGCACATCATTTATATAGGAGAAACAATATGTCAACATTCCAAATTCACACTATCGAAACCGCACCAGCTGAAGCAAAAGAAGCTTTACAAGCTGTACAAAATGCGAACGGTTTTATTCCTAACTTAATTGGCGTTTTAGCCAATGCACCCACTGCGCTTGAAACTTACCGCACTGTAGGTGGTATTAACAATCGTAATAGTTTAACTGCCATTGAACGCGAAGTGGTACAAATTACCGCAGCAGTCGTTAATGGTTGTGGTTTCTGTGTTGCAGGCCATACTAAAATTGCTTTAAAAGCCTTAAAAGCACCAGAAGAATTAGTAAAAGCAATCCGTGAAACAGCACGTATTGAAGATGAAAAATTAGATGCCCTTGCACGTTTTACCCTTGCTGTTATCTTACAAAAAGCTCAATTAACCGAAGCGCAATTAGCTGCCTTCTTCAAAGTCGGCTACAACCAACAAAATGCAATTGATGTCATTCTCGGCGTCAGCCTTGCGACCCTTTGCAACTATGTAAACAACATCGCAAAAACCCCAATCAACCCAGAATTACAAGATTTTGCATAATGTTGTAAAAATATAACCGCTTGTTAGACAAAAAGGACTGAAATTGATTATTAAATCAAAATCAGTCCTTTTGGTTTATTAGGCTCCAGCCCTTAATTCCACTCTATCAATAATGCTTTCTTCATTCAAATTCCTGTTTTAGCTTCATTTAAAAAATTTAATGCGCTTCATCCCAGTTATCACCCACGCCTACTTCTGCAATGAGTGGCACTTTCATATCAATGGCCTTTTCCATTTCAGCTTTAATAATTTTGCTGTAATGTTCAACTTGATCTGCTTTAACTTCAAACACTAACTCATCGTGTACTTGCATAATAAGTTTAATGTTTTCATCTTGTGCAATCGCTTTATCAATGCCAATCATTGCGACTTTAATAATATCTGCTGCCGTCCCTTGCATTGGTGCATTGATTGCGACACGCTCAGCGGCTTTTCGGCGCATACCATTACTTGATTTGATTTCTGGTAAATATAATCGACGACCAAATAAAGTTTCAACATAGCCTTTTTCTGCTGCAGAAACCCGAATACCCTGCATAAATTGTTGTACGCCTGGGTAACGGTGGAAATAACGTTCCATATAATGTTTGGCATCCGCACGAGAAATGCCTAGTTGGTTTGATAAGCCGAACTCAGACATGCCATAAATCAAGCCAAAGTTAATCGCTTTAGCACTACGGCGCTGCTCGCTGGTGACTTCTTCAAGTGCTATACCAAAAATTTCCGCTGCCGTTGCGCGGTGAATATCTTTGCCTTGCGCAAAAGCGGTAATCATGCCTTCATCATTAGATAAATGCGCCATAATGCGTAACTCAATTTGAGAATAGTCGGCCGCGACAATTTTATAACCTTCACGTGCAATAAAGGCTTGGCGAATGCGTCTGCCCTCTTCATTTCGAATTGGGATGTTCTGTAAATTTGGATCACTCGAAGAAAGTCTGCCTGTTGCAGTCACAGCTTGATGATAAGAAGTATGCACTCGTCCTGTTTTGGGGTTGATCATTTGTGGCAACTTATCGGTATAAGTTGATTTCAATTTACTCAATCCACGATGTTCCATTAAAAGTTTTGGCACGATATGCCCTTTTTGTGCCAACTCTTCTAACACATCTTCATTGGTAGAAGGTGCGCCTTTTGGGGTTTTCTTCAAAATCGGCAAGCCTAACTTTTCGAACAGAATTTCTTGTAGTTGTTTGGTTGATGCCAAATTAAATACCGCGCCCGCTTCACTATGCACCATCGTTTCTAACTCGGCGAGTCTCGCTTCAATTTCTGCCGATTGGGCTAATAATTTTTGCGGGTCGATCAATACCCCATTTCGTTCAATATGCGAAAGCACTGAAACTAACGGCATCTCAATCTCATTGAATAATTTATGCAAACTTGGAATCTTTTCTAACGTTGAGAAAAGCGTTTGATGCAGTTTCATCGTCACATCTGCATCTTCTGCGGCATATTCACTGGCTTTTTCAATGCTGATTTGATCAAAAGTGAGTTGATTTTTACCTTTACCGGCAATATCTTCAAACGAAATTGTTTGGTGATTGAGATAACGGCTGGCTAACTCATCCATATTATGTCTGCCCACGCTATTTAGCGTGTAAGATTCCAACATCGTATCAAATGCGACGCCTTGAACTGAAATACCATGGTTAGCCAACACCGTTAAATCATATTTCAAATTTTGCCCCACTTTTAACACAGCCGGATTTTCTAAAATTGGTTTAAGTTGCGTTAAACAAGCGGTCAAATTTAGTTGATCTTTTACTAATGTCCACGCTAACGTATCTTCCTCTTCTTCAGTCGCAAATAAATCGCTCTGAACAGGCGCACTTTTCGCTTTATGCGCTAGCGGGATATAACACGCTTGACCATCAGGGAGAGCAAACGAAACCCCAACTAAATTTGCTTGCATAGCATCTAAATTATCAGTTTCAGTATCAAAGGCTATCAATGGTGCAGCAGCCATTAGCTCAATCCATTTCGCTAATTGTGATTCAGTGGTAATGGTTTCATAACGACTGCGATCAATCGTAATCGGATTAACTGCTGGTTCTGCAAAAGTTTCCGTATTTTCGACCGCTTGTAACGATGCAGCAGCCTGATAAGCGCCTAATGTTTGGCGTTTTTCGCGACTTTCTGTGACGGGATTAGCATCATTCATCACTTCATTTCGCCAACGTTTAAATTCATAGCGACCAAATAAATGAACTAATTCATCTTGATTCTGAGGCTGCATGACAAGCTCATCATGCTTAACCTCTAGCGGTACATCCGTTTTAATGGTTGCCAATAAATAAGATAGATCCGCCATTTCTTTTTCTGCCAGTAATTTCGGCGCCATCGTTTTTGCACCACGGAAAGAAAGCGAGGCAACTTGATCTAAATTTTCATAAATCGTTTTAAGCGAGCCAATCCCTTGCAATAAAGCGAGTGCGGTTTTCTCACCCACCCCTTTTACACCAGGAATGTTATCCGATGAATCGCCTTGTAGCGCCAAATAATCAATAATCAGCTCAGGCGGAATGCCATATTTTTCAATAACACCTTCACGATCTAGCAAGGTATTATTCATGGTATTAATCAGCATAATATGCTCATTCACTAACTGCGCCATATCTTTATCACCCGTGCTAATCAGCACATTTTTGCCATCACGGGCGGCTTGAACTGCAAGGGTGCCGATAACATCATCCGCTTCAACCCCTTCAATTGAAATCAATGGAATCCCGAGCGCTTTGATAATGGCATGGAGAGGCTGAATTTGCGCACGTAAATCATCTGGCATGGGAGGTCGATGAGATTTATATTGCTCGAATAATTCATCACGAAAGGTTTTACCTTTAGCATCAAACACCACTGCAATATGACTTGGCGAAACTTGTGTAATCAGGCTTTTAAGCATATTGATTACGCCATAAACAGCGCCTGTTGGCTCACCGTCTCGGTTAGTCAACGGAGGGAATGCGTGGAATGCACGGTATAAGTAAGAAGAACCATCGACAAGCACAAGTGGGTCTGAAGCGATTGTTGCCATAATGTATAAACCTTTTAATGAGTAAGCGGTGAAATTTTTAGGATTTTTTGCAAATGTTATTGACTAGTCGTCGGACTGCTCGTCTAATTCATCAGCCATTGCAGCCAGCGCTTCACGGGTTAGTTGCGCTAATGAGCGATAAAATGCGGAATCTTGCGCTTCCACTTTACCTAAAAATTTGCTCATCACGGGTAATAAAAAGTCTGCAAATAACGCTTGTTGAGCAGCGGTAGAATCAAGGTTATCTTCAATCCAAGAAGCGGTTAGTAATAATAGTGCGACATGATCGTAATCACTTAATACTGGCATATCGCGCGTTAAGCGAAAAGCTTCAAACTCAGCAACATTGATTTGATAATCAGAAATTTTTGTTGAAACATGACCTGAATCTGCAAAAATGGCTTGATAAGCAGCACTTAATTCCGTAGGGTGTGCGTGTTTTTCTATCAGCGTTAGCGCTAATTCGCTCTGCGCATCGGTGTTAAGCGCCCATTGCTGGCGTAATCCACCTTGAGCTAACCAGTTGAAAGTACCAGCTAATAAAGAATCAGTCGGCTGGCGGTAGAAAAGATTCCCAAATAAACGACATAATAGGGAAAAATCGTTAATCATTGTTTTGTGCATTTTTTTCTCAAATGAAAGGAAAGTGCAGTTATTTTACATGAAATTCAGTTAATAGGACACAAAATGAAATATATCGGCGCACATGTGAGTGCTTCTGGCGGCGTAGAAAATGCGGTGTTACGCGCAGTAGAAATTGGGGCAAATGCCTTTGCATTATTTACTAAAAACCAGCGCCAATGGCAAGCCCCTGCACTTAAAGCAGAAACCATTGAAAAATTTAAACGTTTTTGCCAAGCCCATGGGTTTTCTTCTGCCAAAATTCTGCCACATGACAGCTATTTAATTAACCTCGGCAGCCCAGAAGCTGAAGGCTTAGAAAAATCTCGCGCCGCTTTTATTGATGAAATGCACCGTGCCAACCAATTAGGTTTAACCTTACTAAATTTCCACCCGGGCTCGCACTTAAATAAAATTAGCGAAAGTGACTGTTTAGCGCGTATCGCTGAATCCATTAACATCGCTATTGATGCCATACCGAATGTGGTAGCGGTGATTGAAAACACTGCAGGGCAAGGTTCAAATTTAGGTTATCGCTTTGAACATTTAGCTGAAATTATTGAGCAAGTTGAAAATAAAAAGCGTGTTGGCGTTTGTTTAGATACTTGCCACACTTTCTCAGCAGGCTATAACATCAGCTCATTAGAAGGTTGCCAAAGCGTATTTCAGGAATTTGATCAAGTTGTTGGTTTTGAATATTTACGCGGAATGCACTTAAACGGTTCAAAAACGCCATTAGGTAGCCGAAAAGACCGTCACGACACCCTGCGCGAAGGAACCATTGGTACCGAATTTTGCAAATTTATTATGAAAGATGACCGCTTTAATGGCATTCCGATGATCTTAGAAACCATCAATCCAGATATTTGGGCAGAAGAGATTGCCTACTTACGTAGCCTAGAAAAAGCATAAAAAGAATGGAATAAAAAATAATCTGCTGCCAAGCGTTATAAATAGCTCAATTGACGTTTGGCAGCAGATCTTTTTTATCTATCGAACTAGAATTTTACAGCGAAACCAGCAAAATAAACCAATGGGTCAAGTTTTAATTTCACTTCATGATTTAAGTTAAGTGCTTGGAATTTTGCCGTAGTTTTAATATGCGTATACCATGCTGAAGCATTGAAATAGATATTCGGTGTTAATTTTACATCTACCCCGATATTTGCCACTGGGCCAAATGAATGTTTTTTCACATCTAAATTAGTAATAGCTGGGTGAACCGCTTGTGCGTGATAAAAACGAGTATAGTTTAAACCCGCACTTACATAAGGACGTGCTGCAGAATCCGCATTAAAGAAGTAATATTGAGCATATAAACTTGGTGGCAATTGTTTCACGATTGCAACACGACCTAAATCAAGGTTAAGCGCTGGCACATTCGCATGAATTTTATGAGAGAACGGTGTTGCTGCTAATAATTCCACACCAACGTTATCTGTTAACATGTAAGTACCGGTTAAACCCAGTTGAGTGTTATTTCTTACTTTTAATCCCACATCCACCGCAGTTTGAGTTGTTGAGCTTGAATTCGCTTTCACGGTAATCGCACCAGCACGTACTACAATGCTTCCTGCTTCATGCGCTGCAGCTGAACCTGCTAATAAAATCCCACCTAACATAAGCGTTAATGTTGTTTTTTTCATAATAAAGTCCTTAAATAAATTTTATTCATTGGTACACCAATATACCCCCAATAGAGGTATGACAAGTTTACCTATTTAAATAAAAACTTTCTTGATAAGAATTAACTTTTTGACAATTAAAGCGGAACTAATATGTAAGGGTAAGTAAAATTCAGATGGAATAGGAAATTATTACAGCTAAACTCAACAAAATTATGTTTATCAATAAAAAATCTGCACCTGAATAAGTTGGAAATGAAACCTAACTTTTTAGATGCAGATTATTAAAGGTGCAAATTTTTTACTTAGAAACCACCCGGTCCACGGCGCGGTTCACTGCTGATTTTTTCGCTATTTGAACGCTGGGTCATAATCACTTTCTCCCCTTCATTCAAACCACTTAAAATTTCCGTATGCTGACCATCCGCTAAACCAATCTCGACTTTTTTCTCAATCGGCTGTTGATTTTCTAACACTTGCACGTAGTTTTCGCCGTTACGTTTTGTTAATGCCGTATTTGGCACCACCAACACATTTTCACGTTTAGCGATATCGACTTGTCCTTGTACAGTCATTCCAATACGCAACCGTTGCTCACTATTATCTACCAACGCATTGGCATAATAATAAATTGCTTCGGTATTGCCTGATTGCTCCACATATTTATTCGATGAATTATCATCACTTAATGTTGTAAGCGCTGGATCAATGCTTTCAATTTGACTTTGAATCCGATAATTCGGCTCAGCTAAAGTGGTAAAACTCATCGCCTGGCCTGCTTGGACTTGCGCAATATCGCCTTCTGAAATTTCTAACTTAATCAACATTTTAGAAAGATCGGCGACATGCACAATGGTTGGTGAACTTTGTGCAGAGTTTACCGTTTGTCCAATCGAAACCGGAATAGAAACAATCACGCCATCCATTGGCGATAAAATTTGAGTGTAATTTAAGTTAGTCCGCGCGTTATTTACCGAAATTTGAGATTGCTTAATCTGCGCGATAGCCTCATTTACGCTCGCTTTGGCTGACGCTAAAGTATTTTTCGCGGTTTCAACTTCAGCTTCAGATGCGCTATTTTGCTTATACAATTTGCTTAATCGGTTATAGTTAGATTGCGCCACTTCTAACGTAACTTTCGCTGAAGCCAGTTGGGCTTGATAAGAAGCTAATTGCGCTTCTGCAGTACTTAAACTGTTACTTTGGCTACTTGAATCAATTTCAGCAATTAAATCGCCTTTTTTTACTGTTTGCCCAAGCTTTACATATAAATTAATAATGCGTCCAGATACCTGAGCCCCAACTTCTGTTCGCTGGCTAGCTCGTACAGAACCTGTTGCTAACACGCTTTTTTCTAACGTTGTGCGAGAAACAGCTTCAGTAATGTAGTGAACTTGCTTAGCGTCATCTTCCTTGCTGTAGTAAACATAGCCCGCAATACCTAAAGCAATGATACCAAGCAACAAAACAAAAGATTTGAATTTCATATTATTTTCCCAAAGAAAGATAGCGGTTAAAATTGACTATTATTTTGCAAAATGGTTTCAAAATTTAACCGCTTGTTTCTTCGTTTTCGAGTAAATTAAGCTAAATTAAACAGCTTACGTAAATAGCGGGCGACGGCTTCATCTTTATTCTCGCCAATCACTTCATGCTCAGGTAATAAGGCTTTAAGTCGCTTATCAGCGTTTCCCATTACACAGCCTTTTCCAGCACGAGCGAGCATCTCTTTATCATTTAGCCCATCCCCAAAAGCAATGCAATCGCTAAGTTGATAGCCTCGATGTGTAACAAGTTCATCTAAGGCATTTGCTTTTGACACATTTTTATTCATCACTTCTAGGCACTGTGGGGTGGAATAAGTCATATAAACTTGTTCACCGAATTTAGCTTGGATATAAGCCTCAATCGGGGCGAGATCTGCTGGTGTTTTACCGATATAAAAAACTTTTTCGGTTTCTCTACCGTGATGATTCTGGAAATCAACAACTTTGTAGCAATATCCTGAATCTTGATGATATTTTTTCAACGATTCAATATCCACGTTGATAAACCAATCATCGCCTTGATAACTATTTAAACAAACATTAAGTGGGTCAAATGGCACTGACATTAAAGCTTTGGCTAAATTTTCTGGCAAATAGTGATTCAATACCGTTTTACCCGATAAAAAATTCGCTCGTGCCCCATTTGAGGTGACTAACATAGCCTCATCAACGGGCACTTTTTTAATCAGATGTTTCACATCTGGATAATTACGCCCCGTAGCAAAATAAATATCTACCCCTTTTTCAGCAAGCTGACTGAGAGTTTGAATCGTAAATTCTCCGATTCGATGTTCCCCGTTAAGCAATGTGCCATCCAAATCTGAAATAATGGCTTTAAACGGCATGGTCATAAAGACTCCTTAGATTAAAAATTATCAAAGCTAGCCTATCAAATTCTCTGGGTTTGTTCAAAGAGAATCCTTTCATTTGATAGCTCATTTCAAATTGATTAAAAAATCACCAAACACTCCTTAAGATTAAATTACTTTAATTTTCAATAATTATTTAACATTTATTTGACATCACCGTCTAAACTTGACACATTCATCTATAAATCAACATATCTTTAGCATTTTACGCTATTTGAAATCACAATTTAATCTAGTAAACGTTTGCGCAAAGTGAAATACACTATTGACAATACTCCAAATGAGTTTAATATACACAGCGCAAACAAATTACAATGCAAACACAAACACACACAACAATGGAAAAACAACTCTCACTCCGATTATCTCTGTTATCGTATTTTTGATGCGAGGATAAAGATTGTCTGAGAAATGAGTTCACTATCCACAACTTTCGCCCGCATCTCCATGCGGGCTTTTTTTATCTCTAAAAAGAGACTACAATCAAGGCGTTTGTGGCAAAACCATTCCCACACAACGCATACAGAGGACTGATTATGAGCAATAACAACATTATTATTTTTGATACAACCCTTCGTGATGGCGAACAAGCATTAAAAGCGAGCTTAACCGTAAAAGAAAAATTACAAATTGCTTTAGCGCTTGAACGTTTAGGTGTGGATGTGATGGAAGTGGGTTTTCCAGTATCTTCTCAAGGGGATTTTGAATCTGTACAAACGATTGCACGTCATATCAAAAATAGCCGTGTAGCCGCACTTTCTCGCGCAGTCGATAAAGATATTGATGCAGCCTATGAGGCGTTAAAAGTGGCTGAAGCTTTCCGTATTCATACCTTTATTGCCAGCTCAGCATTACATGTTGAGGCTAAATTAAAACGTTCTTTTGATGATGTAGTAGAAATGGCTGTGGCAGCAGTGAAACGTGCACGCAACTATACCGATGATGTGGAATTCTCTTGTGAAGATGCAGGACGTACCGGAATTGATAATATCTGCCGAATTGTAGAAGCCGCGATTAACGCTGGTGCAACAACGGTTAATATTCCAGATACAGTAGGTTTCTGCTTACCAAATGAATATGGCAACATTATTGCTCAAGTGCGTAACCGCGTGCCAAATATTGATAAAGCGATTATTTCCGTGCATTGCCATAATGACTTAGGGATGGCAACCGCAAACTCCTTAACCGCAGTACAAAATGGCGCAAGACAAATTGAGTGTACCATTAACGGCATTGGCGAACGTGCAGGTAATACCGCATTAGAAGAAGTGGTGATGGGAATTAAAACCCGCCAAGAATTTATGGGCGTAGATACGCGCATTAACACACAAGAAATTCACCGTGTCAGCCAAATGGTGAGCCAACTTTGTAATATGCCGATTCAGCCGAATAAAGCAATTGTGGGTTCAAATGCCTTTGCCCACTCTTCTGGTATTCACCAAGATGGCATGTTGAAAAACAAAAATACCTACGAAATCATGTCACCAGAAACCATTGGCTTGAAAAAAGAGAAACTAAACTTAACCGCACGCTCTGGTCGCGCAGCTGTGAAAGGTCATATGGCAGATATGGGTTATACCGAGCAAGATTACGATTTAGATAAATTGTATGATGCTTTCTTGAAATTAGCAGATAAAAAAGGCCAAGTGTTTGATTATGACTTGGAAGCCTTGGCGTTTATCGATATGCAACAAGGTGATGAAGATCGCTTAGTGTTAGATAAACTTTCTGCACACTCTACTAAAGAATATCCAGCCACAGCTTTTGTTCAAATCGAACTAGATGGCGAGAAATTAAGTACTTCTTCAATCGGTGGTAACGGCCCAGTAGATGCCGTTTATAATGCGATTTTGAACTTGACTGGCTTAGAGATCAAAATGTCTCACTATAACTTAACCGCTAAAGGAGAAGGTGCTGAAGCCTTAGGTCAGGTAGATATTGTAGTTGAACACGAAGGCCGTAAATTCCATGGTGTAGGTTTGGCGACAGACATTGTTGAATCTTCCGCACTTGCCTTAGTTCACGCTATCAATGCGATTTATCGTGCGCATAAAGTGGCGGATTTGAAAGCTAAACATTAAATTGACTATCAGCTAGCTAAAATTTACACAGAAATAAGGGCGTTATACACGCCCTTATTTTTAACGTTCTCTCAACGCCTGTTTCATTCTAGTAATTGGTTTAACTAAGTACTGGAATACCGTTTTTTCGCCAGTTTTCACATCAACCGTAGCCACCATTCCGGGAATAATTGGCATTTCCTTACCATCCTTATCTAAAAGGCGACTCCCTGAAGTTTTTACTAAGATCCGATAATATACGTTATTCATATTTAGCTTTAATTCACTAGCATTACGTTTTTCATCACTTAATGTATCTGGGCTGATTAAAGTCACTTCGCCTTGTAAACCACCATAAATGGCATAATCATAAGCAGTGAGTTTTACAACAGCAGGCAAACCTGGGCGGATAAATGCAACATCATTCGGGCGAATATAAGCCTCAACTAGAAGATTATCTTCAATCGGTACAATTTCAAGAATATCCTGCCCAGCATTAACAACCCCACCAATCGTGTTAATACGAATATTTTTTACAATCCCTTTCATTGGTGCACGAATTTGTGAGCGTTCAACTGGGTCAGCTCGCATTGCCATATTTTCTTTAGCCTGTGCGAGTTCTGATTCTGTTTTTACTAACTCATTACTTGCATCCGTTGTATAACGGTTTTGACGCTCTGTAATTTGGGCTGCTAAATCATGTGAATCACGTTGCATACGTAAAAGCTCAACTTGTGACATAACACCACGTTTTACCATTGGTGCTGCTATAGCTATTTGCTGTTCAAGCGCAGCTTTACTTTTTCGCAAGCCAGAAACCTGTTCTTCCATTGCTCTACGACGAGAAATATAAGCGGATTCTTCACGCTTTTTTAACTCATCTGAAATATGCTCAGGGAAAACAAGTTTTGTGTTGTAAGCCTCTGCCTGTAAGCGCGCTACCATAGCTTCTAAGTTTTCTACTTTTGCTTGGCTTTCACGTAAAATAGCAGAACTACGGGTATCATCTAATCTTAAGAGAATTTGCCCTTTTTCAACGGTATCCCCTTCCTTGACTAACATTTCTTGAATCGTTCCTGGATCGAGGCTTTGTACGATTTGCTCACGGCTACTTGGAATAATTCGTCCTTGTCCTTGGGCAACTTCTTCGAGCGGACTAAAATATGCCCAAATGATAAAAGCAATGATAAAAGACAAAAATAAACTAATTATTGAAAAATAACCCGTATGTTTTTCCGATTGTAAGGCTGCATTTAGATCGTTAATCAGCTTTAAATCCTCTTGATTGACGTTTTCTCTTTGCTGATTTGACATATTACTCACCTTTTTCTTCTTTTTTCTCAGCGGCAACCTGTGCAACATTTTGAGCTTTTGCCTGTGCTGCTTGTGCTTGTCGCTCTTCATTTTCACGCAATTTTGCAATAACTGCATCTCGAGGGCCATCAATCACAACACGGCCATTATCAACAACAACGACACGATTAACCATTGGTAACACTTGTAAACGATGCGTCACCACTACAACGGTTTTATCTCTAGCCCATTGAGCTAACACGCCTAGCGCTTGTTGCTCAGTTTGCTCATCTAAACCTGTTGTTGGTTCATCTAATAAAACAACACGCGGATGGCGTAAAGTCAAACGTGCTAATGAGACAATTTGTTTTTGTCCACCAGAAAGCCCCAAACCATCTTCACCTAATGGCATATCCAAACCTTTAGGATGGTTTCGAACAAGTTGGTCTAAATGGAAATTACGCAATGCGCCAAGCAATTCCTGGTCAGTTGAATAACCATCCATTCTAGCTAAATCTAAATTTTCACGTAATGTACCAAGGAATAAACGTGGTGATTGATTAAGTAAAGTGACTTTATCACGTAGGAAATTCGGATCAATTTGGCGAATATCTACATTATCTAACAAGATATTTCCGCCAGTTGGCTCATATAGACCACTCGCTAATTTCAATAATGTACTTTTACCACTACCGATTCGTCCTAAAATTGCAACTTTTTCACCAGGACGAATGGTTAAATTAAGGTTTGCAATAGCAGGTTGCGAATCTTTATTATATTGAAATACGACATTGTTAAAGGTTAGCTGACCTTGTACTTGATCAAGTGTTACATAAGAACGTTCTGGATCTCGTTCAATTGGTCTTTCGACAATGGAGTTTACACCTTTGAGTGCATTCTTAGCTTGTTGATATCGAATAGCTAATCCTGCAATTTTTCCAAGAGATGAAAGTGCGCGGCCAGAAAGGATTACCGAAGCAATTACCGCCCCCATTGTAATACGAGCTTCAACCACATCATCGTGAATTAAATAAGTACCTAATACAACTAAACCTACGGTATTTAATTGCTGTAGCCCTACTGTAAAGTTAGAAACAAATTCATTGATCTTCTTAACTTTCATTGAACTGGCTGCTGTTAAAGCATTGAGTCTATCCCAACGCTGCTGAGCCCAGTTAGTTGCGTTATTAACCTTTAATGTTTCAATACCTTCTACCGCTTCAACTGCTAGCCCCTGACGTTGGGAGCTCTCTTTCATACTTTCATTGATACGTTTTGCTAATGTTGGCTGCACTGCAAAAGAAACTAACAGCACTAAAGCACAAGTCACTGCAGGTACAATAACCAATTTTCCACCAATAACAAACATGACAAATAAGAAAAGCAATAAGAATGGCGCATCAACTAATACCAATAAGCTAGCACTTGTCATAAATTCACGCACCGCCTCAAAATCGCGTAAATTATTCGCATAAGAACCTGAAGAAATTGGACGTTCAATTAAACGTAATGCCATAACCCGCCTAAAAAGCGCCGAGCTGACAATTAAATCGGCTTTTTTACCAGCAATATCGGTTAAGTGCGAACGTATCATTTTAGCAATAAATTCAAAGGTAATAGCTAAGAATACGCCTATACTTAACACCCATAATGTTGAATATGCTTGGTTTGGAATTACTCGGTCGTACACATTCATCACATAAAGTGAACTCACCAATGCCAAAATATTGATTAAAAAAGAGGCTAAAATGACTTGGTAGTAATATTTTTTAAAGCGACCAATAACCTTCCAGAACCAGGCTTTTGGTAAATGATATTCTGGTAATTCAGAACGGTGATCCGCAGTTAATTTTGGCTTAATAAACCAGCAGAATCCCAAATATTGTGCTTCAAGATCTTTATGGCTAACCTCATGTGCTGGCGCATCACCTTGGCGAACGACATAAACCCGCTCTTCGCCACGTCCTTTTACCTCACTCACAACAGCAGCTTCGTCATTATGTAAAATAATAATAACTGGCATCGCAAGTGAAGGAATCTCAACTAACTTACGGCGAGAAATATGGTTTTCAAATCCATAACTACGCAATACTTCGCTAAGTGATTGAATATTCGCATTTAAATTTCGATCCCTTGCGACATTTGCGGCTAACGCCTCTTCTGCAACAGGTTGATTTAATAGCTTTGTTGCAATAGCTAAATGTTTAATAATTGAATTCATAAAATCTATCTACAAAATGCCTACCACTTAGAACTGACCATTCGCATTAAAATCTGGGACTTTCGCCCATTTTGCTAAACTTGCTTTTGCCAATAAATATGCCACAGCTGCATCGCGGTAATCATTTTGTGCTTCCACATAACTTGTTTCTGTTGCGGCTAATTCTGCATAAGAATCTAATACTTCTAGTAAGGTACGGTTAGAAATATAGAATTGTTGCTCATAGTCTTGGGCAACTTGAGATTGTGTCGAAATCAATGATTTTGCAATTTTAGCGCGCTGCTCGCTTTGCTTCATATCTACTTTTGCTGTTTCTGCACGTTCCTGAATATCACGTAATAACTCATCTGAACGCGCTCTAGCAGAGCGTATTACTGCATGACTCTTCTCCACTGCATAATCAGCAGGTTTATTATAAAGATCCCAAGTCATTGTCACCGCAACACTTCTATCATGACGAGTTGCACTTCCTTCTAAATTAATAGACGGATATTTTGAAGCTTTTGCAACTTCAGCATCCGATAATGCACTACTGTATTCTGATTCTTGCGCTTTCACACTTGGATGCTCAGTGACTGGCACTTTATCGAATAGTGCAATAAGTTTTACCGAATTCTGTTTATTAAACGGATCGACAATATCTTTTTCGGTTAAACGTTTTGAACTATATTTGTTTAATTTACTCAAAGTAACCGATAACGTTTTCTGCAAACTAGCTTCTGTTGATTGTGCTTGTAAATAACGGGATTGTGCCTGTGTCATCTCTGAACGACGACCAGGGTCATATTCACTAATTACTCGCAAATCTGCTAAGAATTTCTCATGGCGTTTAATATTTTTTTTCGCAACTGCAATGGATTCTTTCGCACGAAGCGCGGTCAAATAAAGTGTACTAATCGTGTTGGCTAACTCTTCACGCGTTTCATAATATTTATGTTGATAATATTCCATTTTATGTTTATCACGCTCAACAGCAGCTTGAATTCCACCCCAAGCATATAAATTTAAACGCGATTTAATGCCAACATCATCACGCATTCTGGAATTATTAGAAGTATGTTGCTGAGCGACAACATTTTGTCCAGTTAACGAAAATGTTGGATAGTGCCCAGCTTTCGACGCTTTCATTTCGTTATAAGCGCCTTCAGTATTAGCGCTCGCTTCAAGTAATGCAGGGTCATTTCGTAAAGCATTGCGAAGAATACCAGCAAGTTCTTCTGCAAAAGCAGATGGAGATTGCAATGCACCAAGGAGTAGGAATGCAATAATTTTATGATGTGCAAGTTTCATGGGAAGACTCCCTTATAGAGTAATAAAAATAAGACTTTTAAAATATTTAATTATAGCCCAAATCGGTTAGGCGTAATAATTAAAAATGCAAATTACTCATAAAATTCAACCGCTTGTAAAAGTGTGTTAAAGAAAAATATCAAACAGATCTGCGCTAAAAAATTCCAGCCATATTCCTCTTCTCTATTCACCGTCAAGCGGTCAAATTTTCTAGATTTTTTACAAAAAACGCACCCGAAGGTGCGTTTTTCTAATAAATGTTACAAATTAAGCAACAGTAATATCTGAATCAACCCAAAGTTCATTAGAACCGGTGTTGTAAACATTATAAGTATTGCCTTCATAAGTAACTTGTGAGCTTGCAGGTTTGCTAATACCACTTAAGGTCACTTTATCGCCCGCATCACCATCAACAATTAACACGTTGTTATGAGATTTACCACTTGCATCAATAGTTGCTGTAGCGCTGTGGTTTCTCTCAACATCTTTATCACTGATAGTAACCGAGTTGTTTAACGTACCCTTAATATCAATTTTCTCAAAATTAGAGATCATTGAAATAGTGGTTGTAATCGGTTTACCATCTCGGTTCACAAACTCAAGTGTATCGAAATCACTGCCTCCATCAATAGTGGCTTTCGTGTTAATAAAACCAGATGTTTTTACTATATCATTACCAGAGTCTAGGTTTATTTTAGCATTCCCTGTAATATATTTGAACGGATTGCCAGTATCACGAGCTTCAACAATATCATCACCAGCCCCAGTATTGACCACGCCACCAAAGTTTTTTACACTCACGTAGTCATTACCACTGCCAGTATCAATCGTATTAGTTACATACTGAACCCCTGTTGCATAAAGAGAATCATCTCCCGCTCCAGTATTCAAGCTTGAGCGAATAGCTGGCTGCCCAAAATCACCAGTACCACCGTTAGTACCAATTAAGATAACATCATTTTCGTTACCGTAAGTATCTTTAGTGCCACCCGCATAACGACGGTAGTAAGTGTAAGCAACATCCTTAGATACAGAGTTACCCGCTAAGTCTGTTTCAACTACAGTGTAATGTACTTTCTTCGCTGTCGCACCTGAAGCAATACCTGTCTCAAACTCAAACTCACCATTAGCATTAGCTTGACCACTTCTATTATTGATAGAAATCGTTGAATTTTTCTCAGCTGTTCCGATTAATTTCATACCACCATCAATAATCGCATGGAATTCACCTGCTTTTTGGTCAAGAGTCATATTTAAGGTGTCGCTGGTTGATGCCGCATTATCTTTCACACGAGCTTGTAAGCTGTATGCAATACCACCCACATTGGTGTTGTCTGGTAAGGTAAATGAGTTACCTGAACCAGGAGTCCAACTTTGACCACCGTCTTTACTGTATTCCCATTCAGAACCTGATGGAATACCAGCCACGTTAACTTTACCATTATTAGTATAGTTATCGTTACGAGACGCACCAGTATCTTGATCTAGTGATAATTCAAGTTTAACAACTTTATTGTTACCTGCCGGTTGACTCACAACCGCACTTTCGTTGCCTGCTGGATCTTTCGCTTGAGCCGTCACTGGAGAGCCATCTTTCACTTTGTCTTGTGGAATGGTTGTGCTGCTCTGACCTGCTTCAACGTTTGGCACTGTTTCAGGTTTATCTGAAGTCCAGCTACCATCTGCATTTTTGGTTAAAGTCACTTTTTCAGGCGTATCAGAACCTTCCGGTGTGACCATTACTTCAACAGTATCACCTGCTTCTGCATCGCTTGGTACTTTCACAGTGACTGAACCATCTTCTGTAGATGGGGTTACCTCTGGTGCACCTGGTGCAGTGGTATCAGGATTATTACCTGCATTCGCTGTACCTTCTTCACCTGTGTTACCTGCATTATCAGTTGCTTTCGCTTTTACTGGCGAACCATCTTTCACTTTATCTGCTGGGATGGTTGCTTTGCCAGTCGCTGGGTCTACTGCAACATCTGGGTTGTTTGAAGTCCAAGTACCATCTTCACCTTTGGTTAAGGTTGCTGTTTTCGGTGTACCCGCTTCATCGGTGTAGCTCACTTCTACAGACTTGGTATCCGCATCTGCTGGAGGCGTAACTTCTACTGAACCGTTGTCTTTCACTTCAACTGTTGGTTTCGCTGGTGCAGTGGTATCACCGTTGTTAGTATTAAAACCATTGTTATTGGTATTATTACCGTTGTTAGTATTAGCACCATTGTTGTTAGTGTTATTACCGTTATTAGCATTGTCGCCATTGTTGGTATTTTTATTAGAAGAACTTCCATTACCATCATCATTTGCAATAGCAATAATTCCGCCAATAGCAGCAACACCCGCTGCAACCCATAACCAATTAGGATTGAATGCCCAGAATGGTGTCGCTACGCTGTTACCACCTAATGCCTGTGGCGCAAACACTTGTTCAGCCAGTAAAGTTACTGCATCACTCTCAACACCACTTTGTGGTACATAAGCGTAATATTGACCATCTTCCGCCAAGCCAAGAAGTAATTCGGTATTATCGTGCTCGTAATAGCCTTCTAACACTAAATCAACATCTTTATTGATATCTGTACCTTCAAATGCAATGTAAAGATCATTACCAACTCGCTTGGTATCAATCATTTCTGGTGCATATTGAGTTGCATCATCAACTAATTCATAGTTCACATTTGGTTGCGCTTTCAATACAACCTTTTGTTTTGCTGTATTAAATTTAACTACTTCAACGGTTTCTTTACCGTTGTTAATTTTTACACTAATGTTCTTTGGCATAAATGCTACCTTTTAATTGATTAGTGAGTACCACAAGCGGTGTTATTTACACGAGAAATTGTATGCGCTTGATGCTTGATTGTTTTTAATGCTTCCTTCGCGGTTGTTTCATCCATTTCTTTTAATTGTGGTTTAGATGCATCCGTGGTATCTACATAGAAATAATGTACTGACTGGTTAGTAAGTGGCACATTTAAAGTGTTTGCTGCCTTCATAGCAACATAGTGAGTTTCAAGTACAACGGGTTTTGCACACATTTCTGTTTTTGCAAATCCACCGACTTGAAGAGATGAAAGATATTCGCCGTTTACTTTAATATTTACGGCGGTAGGGTTTACACCAGAATCTGTGCGGTAAAACACCAATCCTGCATGATTTTCTTGTGGGTTAACTGTTGATGATTGACTGTCAAAATTTGACCATCTTTCATTACTTAATGAGCATCCTGCTAGCATTGAAATTGCTAAAGTTGATGCAAATATCTTAGGAAATCGCATTGTAAGTTCCTCTAATTTGTAACTTGTGAAAAAGTCTATTTACTACGCATGGGCATTCAAAAAAATACCCTATACGTAGTATCTAAGACTATCTGAAATATAAAATAAAGAAAGCCAATTTATAAGATTTACACAACATTTACAAATAAGAGGGAACTATTTGAAATTTATTTCAATTGTTTAAAAAATTATCTACGCGTTGCCCCTTTCATTTCACTAACAAAAGCCGATAATTCTCGAATTAAATTAGCTTGGTTATCTAAATTACGTTCAATAATTTTCACAATCGCAGAGCCTGAAATCGCACCATCACAACCTAGCGCTAGCGCTTCTTTGACTTGTTCTGGTTTGGCAATGCCGAAGCCTTGCAAAATCGGAGCAGAATTCGACCGCTTGAGGCTTTCAACTAATGTATCTAAATTGCCTGCATGAGATTGGTTTTCTGCACTGGTTACGCCAGCACGAGAAACTAAATAGGTATAACCTTCGGTTAAGTTGGCAATACGAGAAATTGTGGCTTCATCCGCGTTTGGTGGGCAAATAAACACAGGTTGAATACCATGTGCTTTTGCAGTTGGTACAAACTCTTCTGCAGCTAAGATTGGTAAATCTGCAATTAACACAGCATCAACACCTGCCTTTTGGCAGCGTTTAAAGAAAGCTTCTTGAGTCGGCACAAAAACCAAATTCGCACACAACAGCAAACCAATCGGCATTTCTGGATATTTTGCACGGATTTTCTCAATCAATGCAAAGCAACTATCTGTGCTAAAACCGCCATCTAATGCCCGTTTATTGGCTGCCTGAATCACCGGCCCATCTAGAAGTGGATCAGAAAACGGAAAACCTAGCTCTAATGCATCCGCACCGTTGGCAATTAAGGTTTCAATAATTTCAAATGAACGGTCAAAATCTGGATCGCAAAGGGTTACAAATGGCACAAATGCCCCTTCATTTTTTGCTTTTAAGCTTTGAAATAAAGTGTCAAAACGGCTCATTAGTTTGCCCCTCCATTTAAAATTTTATCTACGGTAAAAATGTCTTTATCACCACGTCCTGATAGATTCACCACTAGTAATTGTTCTTTTTCTGGTTGTTGTTTAATCAGCTTTAACGCATAAGCTAAAGCGTGAGAAGATTCTAATGCAGGAATAATCCCTTCATGTCTTGCAAGCGCTTGGAATGCCTCTAAAGCCTCATCATCAGTAATAGAAACATATTCCGCTCGGCCTGTGGCATTTAAATAAGCATGCTGTGGCCCTACTGATGGGAAATCTAGTCCAGCTGAAATTGAATAGGATTCTTCAATTTGTCCATCTTTATCTTGCATAATTGGTGATTTCATACCGAAATAGATACCTGTTGTGCCATGTTTAAGTGGTGCGCCATGCTCGCCTGTTTCAATCCCTTTACCAGCTGGCTCAACACCAATTAACCCAACTGCAGTTTCATCAATAAAATCGGCAAACATACCAATCGCATTTGACCCACCACCGACAGCAGCAATTACCGCATCTGGTAAGCGCCCTTCTCTTTCAAGAATTTGACGTTTGGTTTCAATGCCAATCATTTTTTGAAATTCTCTTACCATTGTTGGGAATGGATGTGGCCCTGCCGCCGTACCAATTAAGTAATGAGTGGTTTCATAATTGGCTGCCCAATCTCGCATTGCTTCACAGCAAGCATCTTTTAACGAACAAGAACCTTTTTGTACTGGAATAACTTCAGCTCCCATTAAACGCATACGAAATACGTTTGGCGATTGGCGTTCCACATCTTTCGCCCCCATATAAACCACACAAGGCATATCTAACATGGCACATGCTAAAGCAGTAGCTACACCGTGTTGACCTGCGCCAGTTTCAGCAATAATTCGAGTTTTCCCCATTCGTTTTGCCAATAAAATTTGGCCTAAAACTTGGTTGGTTTTATGTGCACCACCGTGTAATAAATCTTCTCTTTTAAGGTAAAGTTTAGTTTTACTGCCTTTCGTCAAGTTACGACAAAGCGTTAAAGCTGTCGGGCGACCTGCATAATTTTTCAGTAAATCGGCAAATTCGGCTTGAAATGCAGGATCGTTTTGCGCTTCAACAAAAGCTTGCTCAAGCTGTTTTAGTACAGGCACTAAAATTTCCGGTACATACATTCCCCCAAATTCACCGAAATAAGGGTTTAAAAGTGTGTCTGACATATTTTGTTATTCCTTTTTAATTTTTTGTACGATTGCTTTTATAAAGAATGATTTAAAAAAGGCGTACTCAGCACGCCCTTAAGGTAACCAACCTATTATTTTCGGCTAACTGACATACCCGCAAAACTTTGTGCTGTTGGCATGACTTCAATGCGGTTAATATTGACATGCTCTGATTGTTGATTTAGCCATAGTACAATGTTAGCAATATCCTCTGGGCTGACATACTCAACATTTTCATAAACTTTCGCTGCTTTTTCATCATCGCCATGGAAGCGCACATTTGAAAACTCTGTGCCACCACATAAGCCTGGCTCAACATTCGTTACTCGCACGTTGGTGCCAGCTAAATCCGCTCGCAGATTCAAGCTAAATTGCTTCACAAACGCTTTTGTTCCACCATAAACATTGCTACCTGCATAAGGATAACTTCCTGCAATTGAGCCTAAATTGATAATATGCCCCGTATTGCGCGCTACCATTTCAGGTAAAATTAAACGGGTGACCGTAACCAAGCCTTTAATGTTCGTATCAATCATCTGATACCAATCTGCTAAATTTGCTTGATGTGCTGGCTCAAGCCCTAACGCAAGCCCTGCATTATTTACTAATAAATCAACATGCTTCCAACCTTCAGGACGGTTATTTAATGCCTGTTCAGTCGCTTTTTCATCGCTCACATCAAATGCAAGCGGTAAGAAATTATTGCCTAATTGCGAATGTAACTCTGCCAAACGCGCTGCGCGTCTGCCAGTTCCAATCACTTTATAACCTGAAGCAATCAGCAATTTACAAATAGCTGTACCAAATCCTGCTGTTGCGCCAGTCACTAATGCGGTTTTCATGGTTACTCCTCTTTTTAACTTGTACTATTAAAGTAGTACATTTTTATTTTTGATGCAAGTAGAAGCGGTGTGATTTTGCAAAAAATTCACAAAATCACACCGCTAGCATTAAACTTCGTCAATCACAAACTCAAACCACTCAATCACATCCTTCTCGTGAACGCCATTGGCAATCAGAATTTGCGCTTGTTTAACGGAGTCTGGTTGTTGGGAAATGAGCGGGTGCCAATCAAACAACGGCTTGCCCTCATAAAGTAGGCGATAAGCACAAGTTTTAGGCAACCAGCCGAAATCAGGTAAATTCTTTTTGGTGAGCTTAGTGCAATCTTGCTCTATTTTAAAACGGTTCGAATAATTCGTGCATCTTCCAGTTTCCACATCTAAAAGATTGCACGCCACGCGCGTATAATAAAGTCGTTCTCGCTTGCCTCTGCCTAAAATATATTTACGATAGCAGCATTTACCGCAGCCATCGCACAGCGCCTCCCACTCGGCATCATTCATTTCAAGCAGACTTTTATGCTTCCAAAATTCAGGGGTAATTTGTATTTGTTGGTCGTTTTGTTTCATACCACAGATTCTAACATATTAGCCGGCATAACGCTGAGTTAAGCGCGCTAAATTCTGTGCAAAATATGTTGGGCTTTTTAAATAAGCTTGCATTTGCGCCCAATCAAATTCGGTTTTTAACTGTTGATTCAGTGCACTCAAATAAGCGCTATTTTCTGGATATTGCCGAATATAATCTGCCAGCAGCGCTTCTTGTTTCAGCAAAGAATCGACTTTGAGGCTTTTTGCAATTTCTTCTGAAAATTTGACCGCTTGTCCTAAATAATAACCCCGTTGCGCCTTGCTTAAATCGCTAAACCATATACCTTGCATAACTGGCATTTGGGCAATTAACGCCAAAATATCTTTTAACTGCCCTGTTTTTAATTCAAACTCAAGCTCACAAATTTCACATTCGCCCAAAGGGTTTTGAATCAGCCCCTGATCTAACGCAATTTCGATTTGTGATTGCTGGTAGCAAACTAGCCAAATATGTCGAGTAAAATCAGTGCTGAAAGTCGGTAACAATTCCGCATTGATTTGGGCAGCATTTTCAAACCCTAACTGGAAATGCGCATTCAACTGAACAAAATCGGGCTTAGGTTCATTTAATGGCAAATTATATTCTGGGCGAATATGCACACCATCAACGACTTTCCCTGCCGTTTTAAGTGTCATTTCATAGCGGGTATTTTCAGTGCGCACACGCAATCCCATTTGTTCATGGGCAAAAAAGCGTTCTGGAGTATCATAATAAGTGTTGCCTAAAACCACTTGATGATGAGCTACATTCGGTAGGCTATTTAACCACGCCTGCATTTTCGCCACATTTTCTGATGCTAATCTGATTTTCAATTCAATTTCTGCGGTTTCTGCCAGCTTTGCCATTTTTTACCTCGCTGTTTTTTGCTATTATTTGGCTAATTTTTCGCTTTCTGCATTGTAACAATGTTTCATCAAATCCAAAATAAACTCCATAAATTCGTCCAACGTGGTTTAGATAATCATATTCGATTAGCCGTGACTGGATTAAGCCGTAGTGGCAAGACGGCCTTTATTACCAGCCTTGTCGATCAGCTTTTGCATATTCGCAAAGATGAGGAAAATCATCTCAATCTTTTTGCGCCAGCACGCCATCATCAAATTCTTTCAGTTAAACGCATTGAACATGGTGATCTCACTATTCCTCGTTTTGATTACGATAGAAACCGCCAATGTTTAGAAAGCCAACCGCCGATTTGGGCGCCATCTACCACAGGCATTAGTGAAATTCGCCTTGCAATTCGCTATCAGCGACAAAATGGGTTACTCAAACACTTTAAAGAAACAGGCACGCTCTATTTAGATATTTTTGATTATCCGGGTGAATGGTTGCTTGATTTGCCAATGCTTTCACAAGATTTCAAAACGTGGTCGCAAAGCCAACAGCAAGTGCACGTTGGTAAACGGGCAGAATTATCCCAAGACTACTTACAAGCGGTCGAAAATCTTGATCTTTTTGCAAAAACCAATGAAAACCAACTTGCTGAGATTAGCGAACAATACACCCATTACCTGTTTGCTTGTAAAGATGCTGGTATGCAATACATTCAACCGGGGCGCTTTGTGCTGCCAACAGAAATCATGAAAGGCGCACCGATTTATCAATTCTTCCCGTTATTAAATCAAACTGAGGCAGATTGGCAGAAATTAGAAAATAGCCCTAAAAATAGTGCTTACCATACATTGAAAAAACGCTATCAGGCTTATCAAGAAAAAATTGTGAAACCATTTTATCAAGATTATTTTTCACAATTTGACCGCCAAGTGATTTTAGCAGACTGCTTAACACCGCTAAATCATGGTTATGAAGCCTTTTTAGAAATGAAACTTGGCTTACAACAACTGTTTAAGCATTTCCATTATGGCAATCGTTCGCTGTTTCATCGCCTATTTTCAGCGCAAATTGATAAACTTTTATTTGTGGCAACTAAAGCTGATCACATTACCAGCGACCAGCTGCCAAATCTTGAAAGCCTTATGCGCCAGTTGGTACAAGAAGGTGGGCGTCATGCGGAATTTGAAGGGATTGAAACAGGCTATCACGCGATTTCCGCTATTCGCGCAACAGATCCTGTTATTACCAAACAAAATGATGTTGCAATTAAAGCGATTCGAGGTATTCGTAGCCAAGACCGCAAACTGATTACGCTGTATCCGGGAGATGTACCTAATCGCTTACCCTCAAAAAGTTATTGGCAATTTAACCGATTTGAATTCGATCAATTTGAGCCGAAAGCGGTCGAATTTGACCAGCCGATTGCACATTTACGAATGGATGCAGCCTTACAGTTCCTATTGGCTGATCTGCTAGATTAAGGTAGAATTTCGTTTATTTTTATTAAGTTTGAATATTATGGCAAAAAAACCTAAAGTTGCTTCAAATACCATTGCGCTAAATAAACGCGCACGACATGAATATTTTATTGAAGAAGAAATTGAAGCCGGCTTAGAACTCCAAGGTTGGGAAGTGAAATCTCTGCGCGCCGGTAAAGCCAATATTGGCGACAGCTATGTTACCTTTAGAAATGGCGAAGCCTTTTTATTCGGTGCTACTATTACCCCACTGAACATGGCGTCAACACATATCGTTGCCGATCCAACTAGAACCCGAAAATTATTACTCAATAAACGAGAACTTGATTCACTCTTTGGTAAAGTTAATCGAGATGGGATGACGGTTGTTGCCCTTTCTCTTTATTGGAAAGCCGCTTGGGCAAAAGTAAAAATTGGTGTGGCAAAAGGTAAAAAATTACACGATAAACGTGAAGATATTAAAGACCGTGAATGGCAAGTTGCTAAACAACGTATTATGAAAAACGCCAACCGTGGTTAACGATTAAATTACATAATTAAGGAAACATTATGATCGACCAAAATTTATTAAGAACTCAATTAGATGAAGTAGCTCAAGCGCTAAAAATTAAGCGTAACTTTGTTTTAGATATTGAACAAGTTAAAGCATTAGAAGAACAACGTAAAGCACTACAAGTTAAAACAGAAACCCTGCAAGCAGAACGCAATGCACGTTCTAAAAACATTGGTGCCGCAAAAGCACGTGGCGAAGATATTTCTGCATTATTGGCAGAAGTAGATAACATGGGCAATGAATTAAATGAAGCAAAAGCGGCATTAGACCAAGTTCAAGCTGAAATTAAAGCCTTATTGTTATCTGTGCCAAATTTACCCGCAGAAGAAGTGCCTCTTGGTAAAGATGATTCAGAAAACTTAGAAGTTTTACGCTGGGGAACGCCTCGCCAATTTGATTTTGAAGTGAAAGATCACGTGGCATTAGGTGAAACATTAAATGGTTTAGATTTTGGTGCAGGGGCAAAATTAACTGCAAGCCGCTTTGTCGTGATGAAAGGTAAAATCGCGAAATTACACCGTGCATTATCTCAATTCATGTTAGATTTACACACCGAACAACATGGTTATTTAGAAACCAACGTACCATTTTTAGTAAACCATGACTCTTTATTCGGTACCGGTCAATTACCAAAATTCGGCGAAGATTTATTCCACACTCAACCATTAACTGGACAAGACCCAAATGAAGTTCAACGTTCATTTAGCTTAATTCCAACGGCTGAAGTCCCAGTAACTAACCTTGTTCGTGATGAAATTATTGATGAAGAATTACTACCTCTAAAACTCACGGCACATACACCATGTTTCCGTTCAGAAGCGGGCTCTTACGGTCGTGATACTCGTGGTTTAATTCGTATGCACCAATTCGAAAAAGTGGAAATGGTACAAATCGTTGCGCCAGAAAAATCTATGGAAGCGTTAGAAGAACTAACTGGACACGCAGAAAAAGTATTGCAATTATTAAACTTACCTTATCGTAAAGTACTTCTTTGCACAGGTGATATGGGCTTTGGTTCTTGCAAAACTTACGACTTAGAAGTGTGGCTACCAGCACAAAATACTTACCGTGAAATCTCTTCTTGTTCAAATATGTGGGATTTCCAAGCACGTCGTATGCAAGCACGTTGCAAGTCTCGTGGCGATAAGAAAACGCGCTTTGTTCACACCTTAAATGGTTCTGGTTTAGCGGTTGGTCGTACTCTTGTTGCTGTGTTAGAAAACTACCAAAATGCAGATGGCTCAATTACCGTACCAGAAGTATTACGTCCATATATGGGTGGCTTA
>OGJJ01000557.1_pt1 | contig 33638 bp, 35 predicted proteins | sample 1572081 | NCBI WGS metagenome assembly OGJJ01 (sample SAMEA2582122, study PRJEB24529) | metagenome | biome: Human gut stool | place: China | collected 2011
AGACTAAAGTCTACTTTCGGCATATCAAAGTGGAAATAAACTTTTCACTTCAGGCCGGAAAAATGCATACAGCAACTCCTTGACGGGATGGGAGATTTTTTCTATAATATAACGATGGGGAAAATATATGCAAAAGAGAAGGTAGCGTATGATTAAAAGCATGACAGGGTTTGGCAGATGTGAAGTATCGGAAGGAAAGCGTAAGTTTACGGTAGAGATGAAATCCGTAAACCACCGTTATCTGGATGTGAACATCAAGATGCCCAAGAAACTTAATTTCTTTGAGTCTGCCATCCGCAACGAACTGAAAACTTACATTCAGCGAGGCAAGGTAGATCTGTTTATCACATTGGAGGATTACAGTGAAAACAATGTCTGCATCAAGTACAATCATGATGTGGCAGCAGAGTACATGAAGTATCTGCAGCAAATGGCGCAGGAATTTGATCTGGACAATGATATCCGGGTGTCCACACTGTCCCGTTATCCGGAGGTCTTCGATATGGAAGAACAGACACTGGATGAAGAGGAGCTGTGGAAGGAACTGAAAAAAGCCATTGATGGTGCCTGTGAAGGTTTTGTGGAAACCAGAATCAAAGAAGGTGAAAATCTGAAAAATGATCTGGTTGACAAGTGTGACGGCATGCTGAAACTGGTGGATTTCATTGAGGAGCGTTCTCCACAGATCATTGCGGAGTATAAACAGAAGCTGGAGGACAAGGTAAAAGAGCTTCTGGCTGATACCAAGGTGGACGAGAACCGTTTACTGATGGAGGTTACCATTTTTGCGGATAAGGTGTGTGTGGATGAAGAAATCGTCCGTCTGCGCAGCCATATTGAAAGTACCAGGAACACATTGCTGGAAGGCGGCAGCGTGGGAAGAAAGCTTGACTTCATTGCACAGGAGATGAACAGGGAAGCTAACACCATCTTAAGCAAAGCCAATGATCTGGCGATTTCCGATTGTGCGATTACCTTAAAGACAGAGATTGAAAAAGTAAGGGAGCAGATACAGAACATTGAATAAACTGATTCATATCGGATTTGGCAATATTGTAAATACCGGTAAAATTATCGCCATTGTCAGTCCGGATTCTGCACCGATCAAGCGGCTGGTACAGAATGCAAAAGAGTCCGGCATGGCAATTGATGCCACACAGGGACGCAAAACCAAGGCAGTACTTGTGATGGAAAACAATCAGCTTGTGCTCTCAGCGTTACTTCCTGAGACAATAGCCAGCAGGGCACAGGTAATGGACAGCGGAGAGGATGAAAATGCATAAAGGTAGTCTGATTGTGGTATCCGGATTTTCCGGAGCAGGAAAAGGTACCATCATGAAAAAACTGGTCAGTGAAACGGATGATTTCGCTCTTTCCATTTCCATGACCACCAGAGCTCCCAGAGAGGGAGAACAGCACGGAAAAGAATACTATTTCGTGACGAAGGAAGTCTTTGAAGAAACGATTGCCAATGACGGGCTGGTGGAATATGCCTGCTATTGCGGCAATTATTACGGCACTCCCAAATCTTATGTGGATGAGATGCTTTCAGCGGGAAAAAATGTCCTGTTGGAAATCGAAATGCAGGGAGCCATGAAGATCAAAGAAAAATTCCCGGAAGCGGTGTTATTATTTGTGATGCCCCCCAGCGCAAAAGTCCTTTATGACAGACTGGTGGGACGTGGCACGGAGACAAAGGAAGTCATCGATAAACGTATGGCAAGAGCCGTGGAAGAATCCCAGGGAATTGAGCAGTACGATTATATTGTTGTGAATGACGATTTGGACACCTGTGTGGAGGAAGTCAAGACCATAGTTGCAGCTTCTGCCCATGCGGCAGTTCGAAATCGGGATTTTATAGAATTGGTACGAGGAGAATTATCCTCACTTGTGAAAGGAGAAAATTAATGTTACATCCATCTTATTCAGATCTGATGAAGGTAGTCAATAGTGCAGTGGAGGAGGGAGAAGAGCCGGTAGTAAGCAGTCGTTATTCTATCGTTATGGCGACTTCCAAAAGAGCAAGACAGATTATTGCCGGAGATGATCCGCTGATTGCCGGTGCCAAAGGAAAGAAACCTCTTTCTATCGCGGTAGAAGAGTTAAATCAGGGCAAGATCAAAATCCTGAACGATGACGAACCCGAACAGGAGACACAGGAACAGTAAGCGACAGGAGTCCGGTTTCCCGGACTCTTTGTGTATTTATAGAAAGAAATTATCATATGAAAGTATTATTTATATCACTTGGCTGTGACAAAAATCTCGTAGACACAGAGAAAATGCTGGGGCAGCTTTTAGAGCACGGTCACAGTTTTACGGATTCAGAGGAAGATGCAGACGCGGTGGTGGTGAATAGCTGCTGCTTTATCGGAGATGCCAAAGAAGAAAGTATCCAGAATATTCTGGACATGGCAGAACTGAAAAAATCCGGACAGATTAAGGCTTTGATTGTTTGTGGATGTCTGGCACAGCGTTACCGGGAAGAAATCCGGAAGGAAATTCCGGAGGTGGATGAAGTGCTGGGAACCATGGCAACCGACAAGATTGTGGAAGCCCTGGAGCAGGCAGTGGCAGGAAATACGGGCTGCTACTTAGGAGCACTGGATACCCTTCCGCTGGCTGATGGCAGAAGAGTGGTGACCACCGGTGGTCATTACGCTTATCTGAAGATCGCTGAAGGATGTGATAAGCACTGCACCTATTGCATTATTCCTAAGGTGCGCGGCGATTATCGAAGTGTTCCCATGGAACAGCTTTTGGCAGAAGCGGAGGATCTGGCAGAAAAAGGAGTCAGGGAACTGATTCTGGTAGCGCAGGAGACGACTCTTTACGGAACAGACCTTTATGGAAAGAAAGCCCTTCCTGAATTATTAAAGAAGCTGGAAGCCATTCCGGGAATTGTATGGATTCGTATTCTATACTGCTATCCGGAGGAAATCAATGAGGAATTGATTGCTGCTATCCGGGATTCTTCGAAAGTATGTCATTATCTGGACATTCCCATCCAGCATGCTTCCGATGATGTACTGCATCGCATGGGACGGAAAACCAGCGAGGAACAGCTTCGCCAGACCATTGCACATCTCAGGGAAGAGATACCGGATATCGCACTCCGAACTACTTTAATCAGTGGATTCCCCGGGGAAACCCAGGAGGATTTTGAAGAATTGTATCGCTTTGTCAATGAAATGGAATTTGAGCGTCTGGGTGTTTTCCCTTATTCAGCAGAGGAGGATACACCGGCGGCAGCCATGGAGAATCAGATTCCCGAGGAAGTGAAAAATTTCCGCAGAGATGAACTGATGGAACTGCAGCAGGCGATTGCTTTTGAAAAAGCGGAAAATATGGTAGGGCGCAGGCTTCTTGCCATGATTGAGGGAAAAGTGGCGGAGGACGATGTCTATGTGGCTCGCACCTACATGGATGCACCCGGTGTGGATGGATTCCTCTTCCTGAGAACAGACAAACAGTTAATGACCGGTGATTTTGTACCTGTAATCGTGACCGGTTCCAATGAATATGATTTGATAGGAGAATTAGACGATGAACGTACCGAATAAACTTACAATTTTTCGCATGATTTTGATTGTCCCATTTGTTGTAGTATTGTTAGGTGGTGAGGCCGGCTGGTTTGGAGGCAACAGCCTGGTGTACGGTGGAATCGCACTGACAATCTTCATTGTGGCAAGTCTGACGGACTTAATTGATGGTAAGATAGCACGGAAATACAATCTGGTGACGGATTTTGGTAAATTCATGGACCCGTTGGCAGATAAACTCCTGGTCAGCGCAGCGATGATTGCTTTGGTGGAAATGGGCAGAATTCCTGCCTGGGTTGTGATTGTAATTATCAGCCGTGAGTTTATTATCAGTGGCTTCCGTCTTGTAGCTTCTGATAATGGCGTAGTGATTGCAGCCAGTTATTGGGGAAAATTTAAAACGACTTTTCAGATGATTATGGTGTGTCTGATGCTTTTGGATTTATCCGGTTTGTTTGCATGGTATGGAGTCCTTACCAATATCATTATGTGGATCGCATTGATTCTGACTGTAGTATCCCTTGTGGATTACCTGCTGAAAAATAAGAATGTATTGAAGGAACAGAAATAATGGAACAGGTGGAAGAAACGCTGGCGGCTTTGTTAAAGAAAAGAGAGATGACTGTGACGGCGGCAGAATCCTGCACCGGGGGCATGATTGCAGCAAGACTTGTGAATGTACCCGGAATTTCCGACTATTTCTGGGGCAGCTTCGTTACTTATGCCAATGAGGCGAAAACGACACTTTTAGGTGTGGATGAACAGCTTCTGGAGAGGAAAGGAGCCGTAAGCCTTGAAGTGGCGGAGGCAATGGCGCTGGGGGCAGCTAAAGCGGCAGGTGCCGATGTGGCAATTTCCAGTACCGGGATTGCAGGACCGGATGGTGGCACGCCCGAGAAACCGGTGGGACTTGTTTATATAGGCTGCAGCATAAAAGGCGTAGTTTCAGTGGTGGAGTGCCATTTTCATGGAAACCGCCAGGAGATTCGCGCACAGGCGGCCAGAGAGGCATTGGAACTGGCAGTTGCCTGTCTGAATGAATATACCGGACGGAAATAATTGAGGATCATATGAGACAGGATGGAAACGAATATCCCAACGGCTATTGGGATAAACAGGAACAGCAGAGAGAAGAACAGACGGAGAGTGAGGGAAAGAAACAGGAAGAAAAACCTTCCCGTGCTCCGGTCATCATCATTCTTTCTGCAATTGCACTACTTCTGATCCTTCTTATTGTGGCGCTGGGAGCAGCGGCAAACCAGTTTACCCAATGGGCACAGGACAAATCCCGGGAAGTTGTGGCTGATGTGAAAGAGCATCAATCCCGGGCAGCGGAGAGAAGAAAACAGCAGGAAGAACAGAAAGGGCAGGAATCAGAAAGTGCTCCGGCCTGGGAGGATGAGGACGCCGAATATTATGAGCTGCATCATGCCATCCGGGATGACCTTTCCTACCAGGTGGAACTGGAGAAAGTGCAGTTAAACGGTGAGAATGACCAGGAAAAGAACCTCTATGTGATTACAGGCGAAAAGCCGGTGATTCAGGGGGAAAACATTGAAAATCTGGATGTTCTTAACGATGCTCTTATGGCGGAATATCAGGACCTTCAGGAATACATGGAAATGATTACCGGTGATCTTGGGATTGACGGAGCAGAACCGGCACAGGTTTCTGTGGACTGCTATGTGACCTATATGGATGAGGAATTCCTGAGTGTGGTATACAATGTGCGTGTTTCCATGGAATATTACGGTCAGGTGTATTTATCCTGTGTCAACATCAATATGGAATCCGGCGTGGTCATGCACAATCTTATGGATTTAATCCATGTGGATGATGCCTTTGCCATCGAATTCCGGGAGCGGAATGCCAGGCAGAACCAGACGGATTCCATTGATTATATGTCTGACCAGGAGGTGGCAGCTTACTTGTGCGGTGAAAACACCGGAATCGCTTATTTTACCCCGCTGGGAATGGAAATCGGATTTAATTATGAACTGGGATGGATTACCGTAACCTATCAGGATTACAGAGGTTACCTTCGTAGTTTATAAAAATGTGAATAAAAATATGAAAAAGTGCTTGAGGGATTGCCTGCGGGCACTTTTTTCGTTATAATAGCGTTAGACTTTTCCAGAGTCGTTCTGCTTTGCATATCAGGCATCTCGCCATTCATTCAAAGCAATTAGAAAAATAAAGGGAGGGATGCTATTGAGGGATGTTTATCGGACATCAAATGTGCTAATATAGAAATGTCCGTAAGGCAGTAATGAAAAACTTGACAGAACCGAACAAATGTTTTATTCTAAATAAGAACACTTGTTCTGAAATGCGTAGAAGGCGCAGAATGGAGATTAAAATGGAAAGAGAAGACAAATTAAAAGCACTTGATGCAGCATTATCACAGATAGAGAAGCAGTACGGTAAAGGCGCCGTGATGAAACTTGGAGATCCTTCCGCGAAGATGAACGTGGAGACGATTCCCACCGGTTCCCTGAGCCTGGATATTGCGTTGGGACTCGGTGGTATCCCGAAGGGAAGAATCGTGGAGATCTACGGACCGGAATCTTCCGGTAAAACCACGGTTACACTTCATATGATTGCGGAAGTACAGAAACGTGGTGGAATTGCAGGATTTATTGATGCGGAGCATGCTTTGGATCCCGTTTATGCAAAGAATATCGGTGTTGATATTGAGAATTTGTATATTTCCCAGCCGGATTGCGGTGAGCAGGCATTGGAGATCACGGAGACAATGGTTCGTTCCGGTGCTATTGACATTGTTGTAGTAGACTCCGTGGCAGCACTGGTACCGAAGGCAGAGATTGATGGTGAGATGGGTGATTCCCATGTGGGATTACAGGCACGTCTGATGTCTCAGGCACTGAGAAAACTGACTGCGGTAATCAGTAAATCCAATTGTACCGTTATTTTCATCAACCAGCTTCGTGAGAAGGTAGGTGTGATGTTTGGTAATCCGGAAACTACTACCGGTGGTCGTGCGCTGAAATTCTATTCCTCTGTCCGCCTGGATGTAAGGCGTGTAGAAGCCTTGAAACAAGGTGGAGAAGTGATTGGAAACCATACCCGTGTAAAAGTTGTAAAGAATAAGGTTGCTCCGCCTTTTAAAGAGGCAGAGTTCGACATTATGTTTGGTAAGGGGATTTCTGCGTCCGGTGATGTTCTCGACCTGGCAGCTCAGAATAATATCGTTATCAAGAGCGGTGCCTGGTATGCCTATGAAGGTAACAAAATCGGACAGGGACGAGAGAATGCAAAAGCATACCTGGAGGAGAACCCGGAAGTATTCGCTGAGATTGAGAGACGCGTGAGGGCTCTGTACGGATTCGAAGTAGAAGAGAAACCTGCCGAAGAGGCTGAGAAGAGCAAAAGTAAGGATAAATAATCCATGACACAGACAGAAAAGGCAATCAATCGTGCCATGCAGCTACTGACTGCCAGAGATTATACGGAGAAGCAACTACGTGATAAACTGGTTGCGGGTAAGTATGAAGAGCAGGAGGTGGCAGATGCCATTGCTTATGTCAAATCCTTCCATTATATAGATGATGTCCGTTATGCAGATAGTTATCTGGAATACTATAAAGATTTCAGAAGCTATCGGCGGATGGAGACCGATCTGATGAAAAAGGGAATCGCGAGGGATGTGATCCGGTCATGCTGGGAAGAGAAATTAGCGCAGGGGTGTGATTATGATGAAGGAGAACAGATTCGCCGTCTCCTTGAAAAAAGGCATTTTAGTCCGGACACTGCCGATTATAAGGAAAAGCAGCGTACATACGCTTTTTTGTGCCGAAAAGGATTCAGCGGTGAAGCAATCCGAAAGTATATGCTACTTGACATAACATCAAATTCAGTTTAGAATTGATATGTTGTGAAAATGCCAATGAGGGTAGGTTTTATCATCCTAATAGGATATTAAACACATGAAAACTAAATAAGGAGGTGCTCCTGTACATGCTTGTATACATCGTGATAGCTGTAGTAGTTACCTTGCTTGTTTCAGTTCCCGTATCTGCAATTGTTGCAACGAATCGTCATAAGAAGACGGTGGAGGCACAGATCGGCAACGCGGAGAATAAAGCCCGCGAGATTATCGATGAAGCACTGAAAACTGCTGAGACCAAGAAACGTGAATCCCTGCTTGAAGTTAAGGAAGAGTCCATTCGTACGAAAAATGAACTTGACAAAGAGATTAAAGAGCGGAGAGCGGAAGTACAGCGTTCTGAGAGAAGAATCCAGCAGAAAGAGGAAAACATCGACAAGAAGTCGGATGCAATCGAGAAGCGAGAAGCAAGCTTAGCAGCAAAAGAAGAGGTACTTGCAAAGCAGAAAGAAGAAATTGCTAAGTTAAACGAGCAAAGAGTACAGGAACTCGAAAGGATTTCAGGTTTAACCTCAGATCAGGCAAAAGATTACTTATTGAAAATTGTTGAAGATGAAGTAAAGCATGAATCCGCCGTCATGATCAAAGAAATGGAGACCAGGGCGAAGGAGGAAGCAGACAAGAAGGCAAAGGAGTATGTGGTATCAGCTATTCAGAGATGTGCTGCAGACCATGTATCCGAGACAACGATTTCTGTTGTCCAGTTGCCTAACGATGAAATGAAAGGAAGAATTATCGGTCGTGAGGGTCGAAATATCAGAACTCTTGAGACAATGACCGGAGTGGATTTGATTATTGATGATACTCCGGAAGCAGTCATTCTTTCCGGATTTGATCCGATTCGTCGTGAGGTAGCCAGAATTGCGCTGGAGAAGCTTATCGTCGATGGACGTATTCATCCCGCCAGAATTGAAGAGATGGTGGAGAAGGCGCAGAGAGAAGTAGAAGTAATGATTAAAGAGGAAGGTGAAGCAGCTACTCTGGAAGTCGGAGTACATGGTATTCATCCTGAACTCGTCAAATTACTTGGTAAGATGAAGTTTAGAACCAGTTATGGTCAGAATGCTTTGAAGCATTCCATCGAGGTTGCACAGCTGTCAGGTCTTTTGGCTGCTGAGATGGGCTTAGATGTGAGAATGGCAAAGCGTGCCGGTTTACTGCACGATATCGGTAAGGCAGTTGACCATGAAATGGAAGGATCTCATATTCAGTTAGGTGCCGAGTTATGTAGAAAATACAAGGAATCTAATATTGTGATCAATGCTGTAGAATCTCATCATGGTGATGTAGAGCCTACTTCTTTGATTGCATGTATTGTACAGGCAGCCGATACGATTTCTGCGGCAAGACCGGGTGCAAGACGTGAGACTCTGGAAACTTACACAACCAGATTAAAACAGTTAGAAGACATAACAAACAATTTCAAAGGTGTAGACAAATCTTTTGCAATCCAGGCAGGTAGAGAAATCCGTGTCATGGTAGTTCCTGAACAAGTTTCTGATGCAGACATGGTATTGCTGGCAAGGGATATTTCCAAACAGATTGAAGCTGAGTTAGAATATCCTGGACAGATTAAAGTGAATGTAATTAGAGAATCGCGCGTCATCGACTATGCAAAATAGATCCTTGACTATGTGAAAAGATTCAAAAAGGGTATGAATTTTAAAATTCATACCCTTTTCTTATTGCATCGTTTAAATTCGTGTAGTAGAATGTCATAAGTGTATGATTGTATACGATTATCCAAACAAATATAAGAGAAAGGTCTGGTCATCGCAATGAAATCATTGAAAGCAATGAGCAAAGAAGAATTACAGCAGTTACATGAACAGCTGCAGCAGGAATTTGAAGATGCAAAAGGGAAGGGATTGAAGCTGGATATGTCCAGAGGAAAACCTGCACCGGCGCAGTTAGATATGGGTAGTGGGCTGATGGATGCCCTTACTGCACAGGACAATATGATTGCAGAAGATGGTCTGGATTGCCGTAACTACGGTGGATTGGTAGGAATTCCCGAGGCGAGAAAATTAATGGCAGATATGTTAGGAATTTCCTATGAGAATGTGATTATTTGCGGAAATGCCAGTCTGCCGATTATGTATGATACAGTGAGCCGTTCTATGCTGTATGGTGTATGTGGTTCGACTCCCTGGTGCAAGTTGGATAAGGTCAAATTTTTGTGTCCGGTGCCCGGTTATGACAGACATTTTAAGATTACGGAAACCATGGGAATCGAAATGATTAATATTCCCATGACGCCACAGGGACCGGATATGGATCTGGTAGAAAAGTATGTAAACAATGATCCTGCAGTGAAGGGTATTTGGTGTGTGCCGAAATATTCTAATCCCCAGGGATATACCTATTCAGATGAAACCGTACTTCGCTTTGCTGCATTGAAACCGGCGGCAGAGGATTTCAGAATTTATTGGGACAATGCTTATTGTGTCCATGATTTGTATGAGGATAAAGCAGATCAGTTACTGGAAATTTTAGGAGCCTGCGAAAAAGCCGGAAATCCGGATATGGTATTTGAATTTGCATCAACCTCCAAGATTAGTATGGCAGGTGCAGGAATTTCCTGTATTGCAGCATCCAAGAAGAATCAGGATTGGATTAAATCTACCATGACGGTACAGACCATTGGTTATGATAAATTGAATCAGTTACGTCATGTTCGTTATTTCAAAAATGTAGATGGTATTAAGGCACAGATGATGCGTCACGCAGCCATCATGCGCCCGAAATTTGACATAACTCTTGAGGTGTTGGAAAAAGAACTGAGTGGTCTGGAAATCGGAACCTGGACAAAACCTCTGGGCGGCTACTTTATCTCCTTTGATGCTCTGGAAGGCTGCGCGAAGGCAATCGTTGGGAAATGTAAAGAGGCTGGCGTGACCCTGACAGGTGCCGGAGCAACCTACCCCTATGGAAAAGACCCCAAGGATTCCAATATCCGAATTGCACCGTCTTATCCCAGTGAGGAGGAAATGCGTCAGGCTGCAGAACTTTTTACACTTTGCGTTAAATTGGTGAGTGTTGAGAAACTGCTTGCAGATATCAAATAGACGAGAATATAGTATGAACGAAGAAATCAAACGAATTGGACGAGAATTAAAATATCAGGGAAAAATCGTCAAGTTTTATGAAGATACGGTGCAGATTCCTAACGGAAATATTGCAAAGTGGGATTTTATTGAGCATCAGGGAGCTGCGGCGGTTATTCCTGTAACTGCGGATGGAAAAATCCTCATGGTGCGGCAGTATCGGAATGCTTTGGATCGCTTCACACTGGAGATTCCGGCAGGAGGATTGAATGGAGCAGATGAACCTACCAAGGTGGCTGCAGCCAGAGAATTGGAGGAAGAGACTGGATACCACAGCGAAGATCTGGAATTACTCATTACCATCCGTACCACGGTAGCCTTTTGCAATGAAAAGATTGATGTGTACCTGGCGAAAAATTTAAAATCGGGCAAGCAGCATCTGGACGAGGATGAGTATATTGATGTCTACGAATTCACACCGGAGGAATTAAATCAGAAAATATTTTCCGGAGAGATTCAGGACAGCAAGACCATCGCCGCTATTATGGCATACGAGTGTAAGTATCTGCATAAAATTGGATAAAGAAAATGTGGAGACAGGGAATGACAAGACAGCAGAGGATTGGACGAAGCAGGATGGTCTCCCCGACTGTATTACCGCTCGCGGGATTTACCGCGGGCGGTTTTTTGTTTGGAATGCTCGTAACGAAGCTTGCTGGAAGCAATACGTTTGATGCCATTGGCTTCTTGAATGAAAATGCGTTACAGAAGCTTTCCGATACTGTTTTTTTACCCGGATCTTTGTTCTTATATTTGATGAAAAGGAGATTTACAGAACTTCTCTTTTTATTCCTTCTTTCCATGACATTCCTGGGAAAAGTGGGAATGAATTTATATCTGATTTGGACTGGCGGGTTACAGGGAATTTTTGTTATGGCATTGATGCAACAATATTCATGGAAAGGGGTGGGACTGTTTCTGGTAGCAATGTTTCCGCAATGCATCTTTCTGGTGCCGTCTGTGTGGCTCCTTTTTAATTTGAACCGGAGGCTTTATACCAAGGCTTATCGTTTACGCTGCGGGGGAGCATGTACAGAGCGGAGGGCTTTGTTTAAAGAAGCAGTTTTTTGCATGGGAATGTACAGTGCTGCAACCTGGTTACAATGTTATGTGAATCCTTTTTTGCTGCAAAAATATTTACACTTATTTTGAAGTTTTTTTCACCACATATAGTAGACATAATTTTCCTTTTTTCGATATCTTGTACTCTGGAGCCAAAAGACAGTAAAACCGCGTAAATACGCCGGAAAATCCATTTGCTTTTCCTAAAGATAGCTTATATAATGGACATTATCAACGCATTTTTGTTGACATAACAAGAGGGGAAGGCAGTACTTTAAATGGAAAAAGAAATTGATCAATTTATATCTTATTTACATAATACGAAGAAGACTTCAGAGAATACAGAGATGTCTTATCGCAGAGATTTAAATAAGGTATCCAATTATATGAGGGAGCAGGGAATTCGCGGAGTATCAGAAATCACCGTAACACATTTACATTCCTATATTCTATATTTAGAGAAGAATCATTTCGCAGCAGCTACGATTTCCAGAAACATTGCTTCTATCAAGGCTTTTTATCATTATCTTTTTAAAGAAGGAATGGTAACGGAGGACATTTCCGAGGCTTTGAAACCGCCTAAAATCGAAAAGAAAATCCCGGAAATCCTGTCAGAGGAGCAGGTGAACCGTCTGCTGGAACAGCCCGGAACGACGAGTCCGAAAGAAATCAGGGACAAAGCGATGCTGGAATTGCTTTATGCTACCGGAATCCGTGTGACGGAACTGATTTCTCTGAAAGTAACGGATGTAAATCTGAAGCTTGGATTTATCGTGTGTCGGGATCATAATAAAGAACGTGTCGTTCCTTTTGGAAGAGAAGCGAAGAATGCCTTACTTCATTATTTGGAAGCAGCACGGAAAGATATGATTGAGAATGAGGACGAGGACACTTTGTTTGTCAATTATTCCGGACAACCTATGAGTCGTCAGGGATTTTGGAAGTTGATCAAATATTATGCGAAGAAAGCCGGAATCCAGGAGGATATCACACCTCATACCCTGCGCCATTCCTTTGCAGCGCATCTGGTGGAGAATGGAGCGGATTTGCGCAGCGTCCAGGAGATGTTAGGACACTCGGACATTTCCACAACCCAGATTTATGCGACCATGAATCATAATCATATCCGGGAAGTTTATGCGAAAGCACATCCCAGAGGATAGGGCAGATTGTAAAACAGAATTACGGAATTCAAAAGGACCCATCGATTTGATGAGTCCTTTTTTAGTTCTGTGTGAAAATGACAAGTATTAGATCAAATCTGCCGTATCCAGAATCAGACGCTCGGAATCTTCCCAGCCCAGGCAGGCATCGGTAATGGATTTTCCATAAATGCCTTCACCGATTTTCTGATTTCCTTCTACTAAATAACTTTCCACCATCACACCTTTTACCAGTTTGCGGATGTCGTTGTTCAGACGGCGGCTGTGGAGCACTTCTTTTACAATACGAATCTGCTGCTCAAACTGCTTGTTGGAATTGTTGTGGTTAGAATCAATAATTGCGGCCGGATTTTTCAAATCCCGTTCATTGTACAGCGCCAGAAGATTGCTCAAATCCTCATAGTGATAGTTGGGAATACTCCGTCCGTATTTGTTCACGGAACCACGCAGTACCGTGTGTGCCAGGTCATTACCATTGGTGTTTACCTCATAGCCCCGATAGGTGAAGGAGTGGGGGTGCTGTGCCGCATAAACGGAATTCAGCATGATGGAGAAGTCACCACTGGTAGGGTTTTTCATGCCGGCAGGCACATCAAAACCACTGACAGTCAGACGGTGTAACTGATCCTCCACGGAGCGGGCACCGATTGCCACATAGGAGAGGATGTCCGAGACATAGCCCCAGTTATCCGGGTAAAGCATTTCATCTGCGGCAGTCAGCCCGGTTTCCTGCATGGCGCGGATATGCATTTTCCGCATGGCAATCAGCCCGGCGAGGAAATCTTCTTTTTCCTCCGGGTTAGGCTGATGTACGATTCCTTTATAGCCATCTCCGGTGGTACGGGGTTTGTTGGTATAAATCCGGGGAATGAGAATCAGTTTTTCTTTTACCTTGTCATTGAGTCTGGCAAGGCGGTTGACATACTCACAGACGGAATCTTCGTTGTCTGCGGAGCAGGGACCGATAATCATCAGAAATTTGTCACTTTCGCCGGTGAGAACCTTGCGAATCTCCAAATCCCGTTCCGCTTTTATTTTTTTGCAGTTTTCCGGCACAGGGTAGGATTCACGAATTTCCTCCGGTGTCGGCAGTAATCTTACGAATGTAAATGCCATAATCTTTTGTCCTTTTCTGATTGAGCCTTTTGGAACGGGGCTTTGACCGGAATGTGAGCATCCCGGAAAGCATAGCCGCATGGCTCTGAATCGTTACGGCTCATTATAATATAAGAATCCCCGCAGTGCAAGAAGGCAAGCACCTGCACAATAGATTTCTCCGGCTAACAGGCCCCAGAGATACCCCTGGATGCCCCAGAGAGGAATCCCATAAAACACAAAGAGCAGGCGAATCACCATGGAGGAGACATGGAGCAGGAAGGAGGTGGAGGTGCGTCCAAGGCCGTGGAGAATACTGGTGAGAGTGGTGCTTACATAGAGAAAAGGACAGAGAAACCCCAGCGCCAGAATATAAGTGCCTGCCAGTGGCTCGTTAAATAAAAATGTTCCCAGGAACTGTCCGCTTCCCAGAAAGAAACAGGTTGCCGCAAAGCCGATAAACAGACTGTAGAGGATGCACTTGCGGATGGCTGTGGTAATCTGTCCACGGTTTCCCGCGGCCTGGGCGGAAGAGATGGTGGGGAGCAGCAGCACAGAGACGGAGCCGGTGAGTACATTGGGAAAAAGAATCAAGGGCAGGCTCATGCCGGTTAGGATACCGTAAAGTTCCAGGGCACGGGTAGCAGTCATCCCATACTGCTGCAAACGCAGAGGAATCTGGATTGCCTCGTAGCTTTGGAGAAGATTTAAAACGATGCGGGTCAGCACCAGAGGCGTGGACATGGCAACCAGTTTTCCGGTGTAGCCGCAAAAGGCAGCTAGGGGAAAGTCTGACAGGGAAAAGGTAATCTGCCGTCTTTTCAGATACCAGTACCAGGAGAACAGGGAAAAAAAACAGGAAACTGCCTCGCCAGCCACACTTCCAACGGCAGTGAGCGCGATACCGGGAGTCATTCCCTGTTTCAGATAAAAACCATAGAGTACAAATACGGTTGCCACTCTTGCAAGCTGTTCCAATATTTGGGAGGCAGCGGGAATTTTTGTGTGCTTCCGTCCATAAAAATAACCGTTAAAGCAGGAGTGAATACTTGCTAAGGGAAGGGAAAAGGCAAGAATCCGCAAAAGCACTGCACAACGGCTTTCCCGGAGAATCTGCGCTGCCAGCCAGTCAGACTTTGTATAAATGCCGATGGCACAGAAAAGGGAAATCAGACCGGAGAGAAAAAGTCCGGCAAAAAGAACATGATGAGGTTTTCGATCCTGTAGGCAGCTGCATTCTGCCACATATTTGGAAATGGCTGTCTGCAGACCGGCGGCGGTAAGGGAGAAGGAGAGTGCCCAAACAGGGGCAGTGAGTTGGAAAAGCCCAATCGCCTCAGCACCAAAGGCCTTTGACAAAAAGACACGATAAAAAAAACCGATGAGGCGGGAGAGTATGCCGGAGAGGGTGAGAAGAACCGTACCTTTGACCAGGGGAGAACGAAACTTCATAAAGCCTCCAAAGAAAAAATCCTTACAAAACTATATGCATTCCCGGAACAACAGAGAACCGTTCCGAAAAAGAGCAGGTTTTGTAAGGATTTTTTCTTTATGAGAAAATTCTTGTGTTTAGGAAAACTTTTACAGAAGTCTCTGCTCCGGTTTTCGGTGGGAGAAGATGGTGTAAGCGTTAAAGCCACAGGCTTTTAATAGTTCTCCGGCTTTATCCAGGGCATAGCCTACATCCTCCGGTTTGTGCGCATCGGAACCGATGGTAATCAGTTCGCCCCCCAGTTCATGGTAACGTTTCACAATATCCAGGCAGGGATTGGTTTCCCGCAGACCGTAGCGGAGTCCTGCCGTATTGATTTCCAATGCTTTTTCCTGTTCAATCAGAAGCTTCAGAATCGGGTCGATATAATCGGCGTATTTGGCATAGGAATAGTCCGCATCCTTGGTCTTGCCATAGCGGACGATATAATCCAGGTGTCCCAGGGAATCATAGTTGGAGAAGGCTTTCAGATTTTCCAGGGTACATTCAAAGTATTCCCGGTAGGCATCCTCGTCGGAACGACCTTCAAAATAAGCCGGATAGTAAGGGTCTTTTCTGTTTATAATATGCAAGGAGCCGATGATGAAATCAAAGTCATATCCGTTGGCAAGCTGCATATTAAGGGGAGCAGCCTCTTCCTGCAAGCCGATTTCCACACCGAAAAGAATCTCAATCTGATCCTGGTACTTTTCTCTGGCACGCAGTAAATCATAGAGATAGGAGTCGGGATTTAATTCAAACTGGTGAGGATTTTCCCCGGGAAAATGAAAGTCGTTATGTTCGGTGAAACAAATGGTTTTTAAACCTTTGGCGATAGCCTGCTGTACCATGGCATTCATGGGAGCTTCGCTGTCTCCGGAAAAACTGGAATGTAAATGGCAGTCTGCAAGTACTGGCATGGTAATCATCCTTTCTTTTCTTGTTTATTATAGTCATTAACGGGGCTATTATAACATATCTTCACAGCGGAAAGCATGAAAAATCCGTGAAAAGGGAAGATTTTTGAATTTACATCTTGAATTCTTAGGATAAATTAGGTAAAATGATTTTGCTGATAAAATTTTGACAAACTGAGCAGTTCGAAACGGATTCTGCTGAGCGTCAAGATAATATAAAATTTTAAAAATCTTAGGAGGAAATTTAAAATGGCAGTAAGAGTAGCAATCAATGGTTTCGGCCGTATCGGTCGTCTCGCATTCAGACAGATGTTCGGAGCTGAAGGGTATGAGGTAGTTGCAATCAACGATCTGACCAGCCCTAAAATGTTAGCTCATCTGTTAAAGTATGATTCTTCTCAGGGTAAATATGCGCTGGCAGATACCGTATCTGCAGGCGAGGATTCCATCACTGTTGATGGAAAGACCATCAAAATCTATGCATTTCCCGATGCAAACAATTGCCCTTGGGGTGAGTTAAAAGTTGACGTTGTATTAGAGTGTTCCGGTTTCTACACCAGCAAAGAGAAAGCACAGGCTCACATCAATGCAGGTGCCAGAAAAGTTGTTATTTCTGCTCCCGCAGGTAACGATCTGCCTACCATCGTTTACAACGTAAACCACAAGACCTTAACACCGGAAGATAAGATTATCTCCGCTGCATCCTGCACCACCAACTGCTTAGCACCTATGGCTAAGGCATTAAATGATCTTGCAACCATCAAATCCGGTATCATGACCACTGTTCATGCTTACACCGGCGACCAGATGATCCTTGATGGACCTCAGAGAAAAGGTGATTTAAGAAGAAGCCGTGCAGGCGCTGTAAACATCGTTCCCAACAGCACCGGTGCTGCAAAAGCTATCGGACTTGTTATCCCTGAGTTAAACGGTAAGTTAATCGGTTCCGCTCAGCGTGTACCTACCCCTACCGGTTCTACCACCATCTTAGTTGCAACTGTTGAGAAGTCTGTAACCAAAGAAGAGATCAATGCAGCTATGAAAGCAGCATCTACCGAGTCCTTCGGTTACAATGAGGATGAGATCGTTTCTTCCGATATCGTTGGAAGCACCTACGGTTCTATCTTCGATGCAACTCAGACCATGGTTGGTTCTGACAACTTAGTACAGGTTGTTTCCTGGTACGATAACGAGAACAGCTACACCTCTCAGATGGTTCGTACCATCAAATACTTCTCCGAGCTTGCATAAGTTCTGAAGTGAATTAGACCTATACGGGTCCGGTCTTTTGGACCGGGCCCGTTTTTTAACAGCAGAAAATAGTCTGTATGAAAATAATTGGAGGTTTTTAGCATGGCTTTAAACAAGAAATCTGTTGATGATATCAACGTAAAAGGAAAACGTGTTCTTGTAAGATGTGATTTCAACGTTCCTTTAAAAGAAGGAAAAATCACAGATGATACCCGTATTGTGGCAGCTCTGCCTACAATCAACAAATTAATCGCTGACGGCGGTAAGGTTATTCTTTGCTCTCATTTAGGAAAAGTTAAGAATGGCCCTAACGAGGGTGAGTCCCTGGCTCCCGTAGCTGAGAGATTGTCTGAGAAGCTTGGCAAACCTGTTACCTTCGTAGCTGATTACAATGTAACCGGCGAAGCAGCAACGAAAGCAGTTGAGGCTATGAAAGAGGGCGATGTTGTTCTGTTACAGAATACCCGTTTCCGTGGTGCAGAAGAGACCAAGAACGGTGAAGAGTTCTCCAAAGAACTGGCTGATTTAGCTGATGTATATGTATGCGATGCTTTCGGATCTTCCCACAGAGCACATGCTTCTGTTGCAGGTGTAACCAAATTCATTTCCGCTAAGGGTGGAGAGAATGTCGTTGGTTATCTGATGCAGAAAGAGATCAACTTCCTTGGCAATGCAGTAGAAGATCCTGTAAGACCTTTCGTTGCAATCCTCGGTGGTGCCAAAGTTGCTGATAAATTAAACGTTATTTCCAACTTACTTGAGAAGTGCGATACCCTCATTATCGGTGGTGGTATGGCTTACACCTTCTTAAAAGCAAAAGGCTATGAAATCGGTAAATCTCTGGTAGATGATACCAAATTAGATTACTGCAAAGAGATGATGGAGAAGGCTGAGAAACTTGGCAAGAAGTTACTTCTTCCCGTTGACTCCGTAACCATCGCTGATTTCCCGAATCCCATCGACGCTCCTGTTGAGGTTGAGGTATATGATGTAACCAACATGCCTGCAGAGAGAGAGGGCTGCGATATCGGACCGAAGACCGCTGCTATGTATGCAGAGGCTGTTAAGACCGCAAAGACCGTTGTTTGGAACGGACCTATGGGTGTATTCGAGAATCCTACCCTTGCAAAAGGTACCATCGCTGTAGCAAAAGCACTGGCTGAGACCGATGCAACCACAATTATCGGTGGTGGTGATAGTGCAGCTGCTGTAAACCAGTTAGGTTTTGCAGATAAGATGACCCATATTTCTACCGGTGGCGGAGCTTCCCTGGAGTTCCTGGAAGGCAAAGAACTTCCCGGTGTTATGGCTGCTGATGACAAATAATGTGAAGAGCAACGCGCACGCGGAAATGCCTTGCATTTCCGCGTCAGTCTGCTTTGCACTTTGAAGCATATTACAATTTAGGAGAATACAACAATGGCTAGAAAGAAAATTGTAGCCGGTAACTGGAAGATGAACATGACTCCCAGCCAGGCTGTAAAATTAGTAGAGGAGTTAAAACCTCTGGTACAGAATCCGGATGTGGACGTAGTTTACTGCGTACCTGCGATTGATATCGTACCGGTAGTTGAGGCTGTAAAAGGAACCAATGTAAAAGTTGGTGCTGAGAACATGTATGTTGAGGAGAAAGGTGCTTACACCGGAGAAATTGCTCCCGACATGTTAGTAGATGCAGGTGTTGAGTACGTGATTATCGGACATTCCGAGAGACGTGACTACTTCAAAGAGACCGATGCTTTCCTGAACCAGAAAGTAAAGAAAGCATTCGAGCACAATCTGACTCCGATTCTCTGTTGTGGTGAGAGCCTGGAGCAGAGAGAAATGGGCGTAACCATGGATTGGATTCGTTTACAGATCAAATCTGACTTAGCCGGCATCACTGCTGAGCAGGTTCAGAAAATGGTAATCGCTTACGAGCCTATCTGGGCAATCGGTACCGGTAAAACTGCTACTACCGAGCAGGCTCAGGAAGTTTGCAAAGGCATCCGTGACTGCATCGCTGAGATGTACGATGATGCTACTGCACAGGAAGTTCGTATCCAGTACGGCGGTTCTGTAAATGCCGGCAATGCTGCAGAGTTATTCGCACAGCCTGACATCGATGGAGGACTGGTTGGCGGTGCATCTCTGAAATCGGACTTCGGTAAGATTGTCTGTTATGAGGCATAATGCTCTTGATTTACTATTAAACATGCTATATAGAAAAACAGGCATCTCATGAGGGATGTCTGTTTTTGAATGTCACAACAAAAACAGTAGGATATAAGATAGAAACGATGAAAATTCTGCAGAAAATTATGACAGCGTTAGCTGTATTGGTATTTCTTTTGTTAGCAGGTGTACTGATCTGCGCAGTGAATCCGAATCTTTCTCAGGCAGTGGGCAGTAAAATAAGCAGTCTGACAGCAAATCGTGGGAATGGACAGGTGGTGTCAGATGCCGGAACCAATGAGACACAGACGATGGAAACGCAGATACAGGACGAAAGTTCACAGGATTCAAATTCCCTGACGATATCAGGAAATGAACAAACTTCCGGAACGGAACAGCAACCTGCATCCGGGATCGCCAGGAAGCCAATGGAAGATGGTTTGTATGTGAAGGATTATCCCGACCCTTATCAGGCGCCGGAACAGGATCAGATACAGATTCCGGGAGAGGTACAGGGATATACGGGACTGGAGCCTGTTCAGGACAGCAGTGAACAGGTCAATGAGGATAGCCTGGATGAAATCGTTCAGTATGTAGGATATGGAGAAAGCGGAGAAGGCCTGACTTTTTCGGAAAAGTTTTATCCATATTATCATATGCTGGATGATAACACGCAGTCGTTGTATCGTCAGATCTATGCCAACGCACAGGCATTGAATAATCGATTTGCACCCATTGTCAGAGCAAGTCAGAAAGAACTAAAGAATGCATTCGAGGCAGTTGTGGGAGATCATCCGGAACTCTTCTGGCTGAATACTTCCTATCAATGTCAGTATGTTCCGTCGGGAGTCGTTGCGGAGATTACACTGGATTTTAACCGGACAGCAGATCAATGGGAAATATCCAAAAGGGATTTTGAAGCGGGCGCACAGAAAATACTGGATCTGGCAGGAAATCGGAGGAATGACGGATGCGGATGCAGAGGTGGCAATCCACGATGCCCTGCTTTCTCAGATAAGCTATGATACCGCTGCAGAGTTCAATCAGAGTGCCTATAGTGCACTGGTGAACGGTGTGACAGTCTGTGCCGGATATGCCAGAGCCTATCAGTATTTATGCCAGAAATGTGACATCCCTTGTTATTATTGTACCGGTTATGCCGGACAAAATCATGCCTGGAATATTGTGGGATTGGATGATGGATATTATAATGTGGATGCCACATGGGATGATGCGGCATCGGATATCCATGCTTATTTTAATAAAACGGATGCTGATTTTGCTACAGATCATATCAGACGGGATTTATCCGTTTATTTGCCGCCGTGCAATGGTGAAGCCTATCATTATGCTTCCCAACAGGCAGAAAATGCGGGAAATAGCGGAGGAGAAACAACATCCCAAAGTCTGAACCAACTGGAATTCGATCCTAACAGCTATTATGGCTATGGAGATAATCATACATTGCGGACCCTGGGAGATACTGGAATTTCGGAGCTGGATGTAAAGACTACCTTAAAGGACTATTATGATGCCTGCTATGAAAAAACAACCACTGCCCAGGGAAACAACTTCACCTTTCAGATTGTAGTCAGTGATTATCAACTAATGGAGGACATTTACAATTCCTATGTCAATCATAGCTATGAAGAAGGATATGGGAAGCGGGCACTGGCACAGATCGGGGCATCCTCCTGGAACATGCGTGTGAATATTGAGGCGTTACAGGGTGATTTTTATCTGATTACTCATACCGTGACATATTAGAAAGACAGAAGATTGAAAATGGAAACAAGAGATATTTTGGAACAGGTAAAAACAGGAGCCATGACAGTGGAGGAGGCAGAAGGCTACTTTCGTCGTGCTCCCTTTGAAGAGATGGGATTTGCAAAGCTGGATATGCATCGCAAGCTGCGTAGTGGCTTCGCTGAGGTAGTGTTTTGCAGCGGCAAGGCAGATGAGCATTTGCTGGCGATCTATGAGCGTTTATATGAAGCAGATGGGGAGGTATTTGGAACCCGGGCAAGTCAGGCTCAATATGAACGGATCCGGGAGCGTTTTCCCCAAGTGGTTTATGACCCGAATTCGCATATCTTGAAGATCGAAAAGGAAAAAGACCATATAGGAAAAATCGTAGTGTGCACGGCAGGAACGGCAGATATCGCAGTGGCTGAGGAAGCTGCACAGACAGCCGAATATTTTGGAACGTATGTGGAACGAATCTATGATGTGGGCGTGAGCGGACTGCATCGGCTTCTCGCCAGGCTAGAGACCATTCAAAGTGCCAATTGCGTGGTGGCAGTAGCGGGAATGGAAGGAGCACTTGCCAGTGTGATTGGCGGTCTGGTGGACAAACCGGTGATTGCAGTTCCTACTTCGGTAGGTTATGGTGCCAGTATGCATGGGCTTTCTGCCTTACTGACGATGATTAATTCCTGTGCAAACGGAATTGCGGTGGTCAATATTGACAATGGTTACGGAGCCGGCTATATGGCAACACAGATTAACAGATTGGCTTGTCAGAATCCTGGGCAGGAGTCATTCCATGAGTGAGATTAATCGTAAGATTCATGAACTGCATCAGGTGGATATGATGTCAGGGAGAGAAGGATGGCTTTCCCAGTTTCATCCTCTTTCCAAGGTTCTGGTAACAGTCATCTATATTTTGACCGTTGTTTCTTTTGATAAATACGATCTGGCAGGGCTTTTACCGATGGCTGTTTATCTGTTTATCGTCATGAGCCTCCATGGTCTGACCTTCCACACGATTTGGAAAAAGGCAGGCCCTCTTTTTCTGGTGGTAGGTCTTGTAGGGGCGGTGAATCCTTTTCTGGATTCTACACCGCTTTTTATGGTGGGGAAGATGACGGTGACCGGAGGAATGGTGTCCTTAGTGACATTGGCTCTTAAGGGGTGCTATGCGCTGTGTGCCTCTGTGATTTTAATTCTTTCCACTTCCATGGAAGAAATATGCTATGCGTTGCAGATATTGCACTTTCCTAAAGAATTAATCACGGTTCTTTTGCTGATCGACCGGTATGTGATCGTGTTTATGAAAGAAGTGGAACGAATGAGTCAGGCTTATTCCCTTCGTGCACCCCGGCAAAAGGGGATTCATTATAAAATATGGGGATCGATGCTGGGACAATTGCTGTTACGCAGCATGGATCGCGCAGAAAATGTATATGAAAGTATGAAACTGCGGGGCTTTCAGGCAACCTTTACGTTACAGGGAAAGCATTATGGCAAGACAGGTTCGGTGAGTTTTGTAGTGGTATGGGGATTTTTGTTTCTGTGTCTGCGCTTAGGGGCTGTCCAGACTTTTCTTCATTTATTTATGGTTAGATAGACAGGTATAAAATGGTTTTTTTTGAAAATGTTAGTTTTTGTTATGATAAAGTAAAGACGAATTACTCCAGAAATGTGTTGGAAAATATTTCTTTTCAGATACAGGAGGGAGAGAAGATCGGCCTGGCAGGAGCCAATGGTGTGGGAAAATCCACACTGTTAAAACTTCTTGTAGGGCTTCTGGATCACTATGAGGGGAGGATTACCGTGGATGGAATTCCGGTGGAACCCAGCAGATATCCACAGATCAGAGAGCGAGCAGCCTATGTGTTTCAGGATTCCGACAGTCAGCTTTTTATGAATACGGTATATGAGGATGTGGCTTTTGCTCCCCGTAATTACGGATTACCGGCGGAAGAAGTGGAACATCGCGCACTGGAGGCTTTACGGGCGGTTCATATGGAGGCAAAAAAGGATCGCCAGATTTATCGGCTTTCCGGGGGAGAGAAAAAACTTGCATCCATTGCCACGGTACTTTCTATGGAACCTAAGGTGCTGCTGATGGATGAGCCCTCCGTTTCCCTGGATCCGCAGAACCGGAGAAATTTGATTCATATATTGCAGGGATTGCAGGTAGCACAGGTAATCGCATCTCACGACCTGGATTTTTTGTATGATACCTGCGACAGAATTCTGGTATTATCCGGTGGAAAACTCGTTGCAGATGATACGCCGGATCAGGTACTTTTGAATGAGCAGCTCATGCAGACACACGGATTAGAGTTGCCTTTATCCTTTTCAAGGAGAGGTACATCATGTATAATATAGTTAAGTGATGGTTAATCACGGAAAGGAAGGGCTTTTTTATGAGAAATTTCATTGCATTTATCAACGATTATATCAAGAAATGTGATTCCAGGATGATGGCATTGGTGAAACTTTGTCTGGGTGTTCTTGGCGTATTGGCGGGACTGACTGTTCCCAAAGAGCACAAGAAGAAGGTAGCAATCGGCAGTGTTATTCTGCTGTTGGCTGCTTATATTCCTCTTGTAGCAGATTGTGTGAACCGGTATTCCAAGAAGCAGAACAGAAAGCCCAGTGAAAAGATGGAACGTCCCCGCTACATTAAACTGGGATAAAGGAACATTTTTGGGGTTACAAATCTTGCGGCTGCAAAGCTTGCAGCTTATGGAAAGGTACACATATTGAAATGAAACGAGAAGATATGGAACAGGTTTTTGACTCGAAATACCTGCGTGTTTTTGATTTGCAGAAAGAAGCGGGAAACCATTATTATAATGCGACCCGTCGTGATATAGAGCATGTGGTGGCAGCCAAATCCGATGAGGAATTTAAAGAAATGCTTCCGGATGCGGTTACCTGCATTGTGGTTCTGGAAGAAGCGGGAGAGGAACCCAGACTTTTGATGTCCTATGAGTATCGCTATCCTGTGGGACAGTATCTTTTGAGCCCTCCTGCAGGGCTTATAGACCCGGAGGATTGGGGAGTGGGAAATCCGATTCTGACGGCTGCAGTCCGGGAATTGGAAGAAGAAACAGGATTGAAACCTACCGGAAACGATAAAATAGAAGAGGTCAATCATTTGTTGTTCAGTACGCCGGGAATGACGGATGAAAGTAATGCACTGGTATGTTTGGTATTGCATCAGCATACAGGACTTTCCCAGAAGGGAGCGGTAGGCACAGAGCGTTTTGACGGGTTTGAATTACTTACAAAAGCACAGGCAAAAGAGTTATTAAAGAGTGGACGGGATAAAAACGGTATTTTTTATTCTGTCTATACATGGGCAGCCTTGATTTATTTTGCAGCAGATTTGTGGAAAAGTGAGGATGAAAGGGGAAAATGAAAGAAGAATCACAGGAACTGGCGCAGTACGCCCGGGGGTATGTGACCGTGGATCTGGATGCCATTGTGTCTAATATGCATCATATGAAGGCTAATCTGGCAGAGCAGACGAAGATGATGGGAGTCATTAAGACAGACGGTTACGGTCATGGAGCGGTGCCGATTGCCAGACAGCTGGAAAAACTGGACTTCGTTTTCGGTTATGCAGTGGCAACACCGGAGGAAGCGCAGCTTTTGCGGAGAGCCGGAATGAAGAGGCCGATTCTTATTTTGGGATATACCTTTCCGTATTGTTATGAAAAGCTGGTGGAGGAACAGATTCGCCCTGCCGTATTTCGCTATGACGCGTTACAGCAACTGGGTGAGACAGCAGAAAAACTGGGAAAAAGTCTGCCTATACATATCAAGGTGGATACCGGTATGAACCGGATTGGTATCCGTCCGGATGAAGCCGGGCTTGCCTTTGTAAAAAAAGCACTGGAAACACCGGGAATTGTGGTGGAAGGTATTTTTACCCACTTTGCCAGAGCAGATGAAGCAGATAAGACAGCAGCGAATCAGCAGTTAGATAAATTCAAAAATTTCTGTGAGGAGATCCGGGAAAAACTGGGGGTACGAATCCCCATCCAGCATTGCTCCAATTCGGCAGGAATCGTGGAAATGAAAGATGCCAATATGGATATGGTACGTGCAGGGATCACGCTTTACGGTTTATGGCCATCGGATGAGGTAAGGCAGGATATTGTGGAACTGACACCGGCACTTTCCTGGTATACGCATATTTCCTATATAAAGACGGTAGAGCCCGGAAATGCTGTCAGCTATGGCGGTACCTTTACGGTGGAGAAGCCTATGCGGATTGCCACAATACCGGTGGGCTACGGAGACGGCTATCCCAGAGGATTATCCGGGAAGGGTTATGTCCTGCTGAACGGAAAAAAAGCACCGATTCTGGGAAGAGTCTGCATGGATCAGTTCATGGTGGATGTGACGGAGATCCCGGAGGCAGAAGAAGGAAAATTGGTGACTCTCTTAGGTTGGGATGGGGAAGAGCATCTTTCCATGGAAACACTGGGAGAATTATCCGGGCGGTTTAATTACGAGCTTGCCTGTGATATAGGAAAACGGATGCCCAGGGTGTATTTGCAGAAAGGTGAGATTGTGGAAACCAGGGATTGTTTCTCTGCTTTTTTATAAACCGGAAACTTCATAACGAAAAATGAATGAACCTTTCTTTCCATGGGAATACTTGACATAGAGATTCTCTGGAAAGGAAGGTTTTTATGCGAAGAGGAGATATCTATTATGCAGACCTGCGGCCTGTAATCGGCTCAGAGCAGGGAGGAATCCGACCGGTGTTAATTATACAGAATGATGTGGGAAATCGTCACAGTCCCACTGTGATTTGTGCAGCCATCACATCACGGCTCAATAAGGCGAATCTGCCTACGCATATTTTATTGGATACCAATGAGTGCGAAATTGTGAAAGATTCGGTGATTTTACTGGAACAGCTGCGTACCATCGACAAGAAGCGTTTGAAGGATAAGGTGTGCCATTTAGACCCGCAGATTATGAACAGAGTGAACCGTGCATTAAAAATCAGTCTGGAACTTTCTACATAACGGAGGAAATCTTGACGGCTGTTTCGATAAATGGTATAGTTTAATTTGCTATTTTATGTTTAAAAGGAGATGGAAAACTATGGACGATGGTGGGCCCACTGTCAGTATTGCAATACTTGTATTTATCATTCTTCTGATTATAAACTTCTTATTGGTTGGTTTTGAAGCCGCATTACAGGGCTTATCCTTACAGGATATCGAGAAACGCCTGGAAGAGGAAAAGGAAAAGGACCGCAAAACCCAGCGGCTCCACAAGATTTTGGAAAAACCGGTGGAACTGATTGTGGCAATCCGGTTACTTCTCAGCATCGGAGATTGTGCCTGGGCGATTGCATTTGCAAGACAAGGTTACTACCTGCTGCTTGTAGCCGGGGTGCTGATTCTGGCGGCAATCAGTTTTTATATTCCCAGTAGTCTTGCACTACGGAATCCGGAGCGATGGGCGTACCGCCTGGTCAATCCGGTATACATACTTTGGAGAGCAACTTCTCCCTTTTATCTGCTGGTGATTTATGTGGGTAAAATTTTGTTATGGGTGCTGCACATTAAAGAAAATCCCCAGTCGGATGACTTGACGGAAGAGGAAATTCTGGACATGGTCAATGAAGGGCATGAGCAGGGAGTCATTGAAGCAAGTGAGGCGGAGATGATTACCAATATCATTGAGTTCGGTGATAAGGAGGCCCAGGATATTATGATTCATCGGGGACAGATTGATGCACTGGATGGAGATATGCATTTCCGTGATGCGATTGACTATCTGTTGACTGCCAATAACAGCCGTTTTCCGGTTTATCAGGAATCTCTTGATCACGTCATCGGAATTCTGCATCTGAAGGATGCCATGCGGATTCATGACCAGAACGAATTGCTGGATCTGCCGATCCGCAAGGTAAAAGGACTGTTGCGGGAACCCTTCTTTATCCCGGAGACACGAAAGGTGGGAGATTTGTTCCGCAGCATGCAGTCGGAGAAGGTGTGGATGGCAATCGCCCTGGATGAGTATGGTCAGACTACCGGTCTTCTTACCATGGAGGATATCCTGGAGGAAATCGTAGGAAATATTCAGGATGAGTATGATAAGGAAGAAACCTATATCAAGGAAAAAGGTAATGACGAGTATGTGATTGACGGTCTGACCCCTTTGGAGGAGTTAGAGGAACGATTTGACATTCATTTTAATGAGGAAGAGTTTGAGACACTGAACGGATTCCTTATTTCCAAAATGGATAAAATTCCCGATGAGGGAGAACAGTTTGATATCACAGTAGACGGCTATAATTTCAAAATTCTTTCCGTTGCCAACAAGATGATACAGTCTGTTCTGGTTACAAAGCAGAAAGATAAAGAAACAGAGAATAAAGGAGAATAAGCAAATGTCAGGACATTCAAAATTTGCAAACATCAAACATAAGAAAGAGAAGAACGATGCTGCCAAGGGTAAAATTTTCACCATTATCGGACGTGAGATTGCCGTTGCAGTAAAAGAGGGAGGTCCCGATCCTGCCAACAATTTCAAGCTGGCACAGGTTATTACCAAGGCAAAAGCCAACAATATGCCCAATGATACCATCGAACGCGGTATCAAAAAGGCTGCCGGCGATAACGGCAACGTAGTGTATAAATACGCAACCTACGAAGGCTATGGCCCGAATGGTATTGCGATTATCGTAGATACCCTGACCGATAACTCCAACCGTACCGCAGCAAATGTGCGCAGTGCGTTTACCAAGGGACAGGGAAGTATCGGAACCCAGGGCTGTGTATCCTATATGTTCGATAAAAAGGGACAGATTATCATTGACAAAGAAGAGTGCGATATGGATGCAGATGAGCTGATGATGGTTGCTCTGGATGCAGGTGCCGATGATTTCAACGAAGAGGAGGACAGCTTTGAAATCCTTACGGATCCCGATGCGTTTGAAGGTGTGTGCAAGGCTTTAGAGGAGGCAAAGATTCCTATGGCTTCCGCTGAGATTACCATGATTCCTCAGAACTATGTGACTCTTACCGATGAGACTGCGATTAAGAATTTACAGCGTACTCTGGACTTACTGGATGAGGACGATGATGTACAGGCAGTATACCATAACTGGGACGAATAGGAGAGAATAACAGATGGAAAAGGAAACGATCTGCGTACAGGCAGGCTGGAAACCCAAAAACGGAGAACCCCGTGTACTTCCCATTTATCAGAGTACCACCTTTAAGTATGAGACTTCTGAGCAGATGGGTAAATTATTTGATTTGGAGGAGAGCGGATATTTTTATACCCGTTTACAGAATCCTACTAATGACTGTGTGGCGGCCAAAATCTGCGAACTGGAGGGTGGTGTGGCAGCAATGCTGACTTCTTCCGGTCAGGCAGCTACTTACTACTCAGTGTTTAATATCTGTGAAGCGGGTGACCACTGCATCATGTCAGCCACCGTGTACGGTGGAACCTTTAACCTTCTGACTTGTACGATGAAAAAGATGGGGATTGCATGTACCGTAGTTGACCCGGATTTACCGGCAGAAGAGTTGGAAAAGGCATTCAGACCCAACACCAAGTGCGTATTTGCAGAAACCATTGCGAATCCGGCACTGGTTGTCCTGGATATTGAAAAATTTGCCAATCTGGCACATGCCCATGGTGTGCCCCTTATTGTGGACAATACCTTTGCAACCCCTATTAACTGCAACCCTTTCAAATGGGGGGCAGATATTGTAACCCATTCCACTACCAAATACATGGACGGACATGCGATGTCCGTAGGTGGATGTATTGTGGATTCCGGTAATTTCGACTGGACCAGATACCCGGAAAAATTCCCGGGACTCTGTACTCCGGACGAGTCCTACCATGGCATCACCTATACGGAGAAATTCGGCAAGCTGGCTTACATTACCAAGGCAACTTCCCAGCTGATGCGTGATTTGGGATCGATCCAGTCTCCCCAGAATGCCTTTTTGTTAAATGTAGGTCTGGAGACGCTGCCTCTTCGGATGGAACGTCATTGCTCCAATGCACAGGCAGTGGCAGAGTTCTTAGAGAGCCATGAGAAAGTGGCATGGGTCAATTACCCTGGTCTGCCTTCCAATAAATATCATGCACTGGCACAGAAATATATGCCGAATGGTACCTGTGGTGTTATTTCCTTTGGATTAAAGGGTGGCAGAGCAGCGGCATCCAAAATGATGGACGGCTTAAAACTGGCAGCCATTGTAACCCATGTTGCAGACGCCAGAACCTGTGTCCTGCATCCTGCCAGCCATACCCACCGCCAGATGACGGACGAGCAGCTGATCGATGCCGGCGTTGCACCGGATCTGATTCGTTTCTCTGTGGGTATTGAAAATGTAAAAGATATTATTGCTGATTTGGAGCAGGCATTGGAGTTAGTATAATATGCAAAAACCAAAGAGAAAATCCTTACTTCAGTTATTTCTGGCGGTGGCATTACTGGTAGCCTTTGTGACAGCTCCGGTAGAATTTGCAATAACCAAGACGACAGTTGCAAGGATCGAGCACAGCGAGTGGCTGTTAGAGATGGCAAGTGTGAGTATGAACTACCATCCGGAACTGATTGGCGATCACTTAAATCGCTGCTACGTGCAGATCCTTCATAGTGTCCTTTCCGTTTTTGGAAACTCAATGGCAGTGGCAAGACAATTTCAGAATGTACTCTGGATGTTTGCAGTATTGTTTGGGTATCTGACGATACGCCGATTACTGACCGGAGGATGGATCGCAACAATTGCACTGGCTGTCTGCGTTGCGACAGTATGGCTGCGACCGGAGGATGTGTACCAGCTTAGAGCCGGAGTGCTGATTGTTCTGGCAGTGACTGTGATTTTATGGCTGATTGTATTTGTACTCACGGAAGTGTGGAGAAGATGCCGTATGGTATTGAAACGAAAGGCAGAAAAGACCATACCGGAAGCAGGGGAAGCAGAGAAAACACCTGTGGAAGAGATACCTGCAGAAGCATTGCCGGAGGAAAATTACAAACAAATTCCTAATGTCCTGCCGGGACCGAAGAAACATGTGAAGCGAGAGACTGTCGATTTCACACAGGATATTTCGGAGGAACTGATGCATTTCGATGTGGAAATTACTTCGGATGATGATTTTGATTTGAAATAAAATCATAAAATAACAGGATTTATGCATACTAAGAGAGAACCTTTTCTTTTCAAAAGAGAAGAGGTTCTTCTTTTTTTATAAAAACATAGGCCTTTTTCAGAAAGTAAAAGCATGTCATAAGGATGCAGCAATAACAGGAAGGAAGATAAGGAAGGATCATGGAGAAGATTGAGAAAGAAGAAAAGAAACAGGATCTGATTAAGGAAACCGGTCAGGTTATCATGGAAGGGAAAGATAACCGGCATAAAATCCATCTCATGACCATTATTGGAGAAATTGAAGGACATGATATCCTGGGGCAATCTTCCAAAACCACCAAGTATGAACATATTCTACCGGAGCTGGCATCCATTGAGGACAGCAGGGAAATCGGCGGCGTTCTTTTCCTGCTCAATACCATGGGCGGTGATGTGGAAGCAGGACTTGCCATTGCAGAGATGATCAGTTCGTTAAGCAAACCTACGGTGTCCCTGGTTCTGGGTGGAAGTCATTCCATTGGTGTTCCTATAGCGGTAAGCACCAACTATTCGTTTATCGTGCCTACAGGAACCATGGTGATCCATCCCGTCCGCCTAAACGGGATGGTTATCGGTGTGCCGCAGACCTTTGATTACTTCCGGCAGATTCAGGACCGGATCTCCGGGTTCGTTTATCGCCACAGCAAAATCAAACCGGAACGTTTTGAACAGCTGCTCATGGAAACGGAAATGCTTACCAAGGATGTAGGTACGATCCTGGTGGGAGAGCAGGCTGTTACAGAAGGAATCATTGATGAAGTAGGCGGCATTTCCCAGGCAATGAAAAAATTGTATGAATTGATGGAAAATAACCCTGCCTGAAAAAGCAGTTATTATTTCTTGAAGGCAGGGTGTTCTTCCATTTCCTCTTTGATAAACATCAGTAAAAAGCTGATCATAAGCAGACCACAGGAAAGCCAGATGGTGTGCATGCCCATGACGGAAATAAAGCGGCTTCCCAAACCGGCACCCAGACCAAACAGAAAGATGACACCGAAGTAGTGCATTGCTTTATAGATGGTCTGCGGGTTGTGAGTCAGGCGATAGGCGCAAAGAGACTCCATACCGCTTCGCAGGTTTCCGATGCACATGGTGCTGGCAAAAGCGTAGCTGTTGACTTTGCGGAAGGCTTGTACCTGCATGGCGCAGGAGAAGGAAACCATGGCATTCGCCAGAAGATTCCATTGGCCAGGCAAGAAGCCTACCAGCAGCAGGAGAAGGATTTCGGTAATCAAAACTAACTGACGCCAGTGAATGATCGTGGATTTCTGGTATTTCTGGCGGATCAGTTCTGCTGCGGCAACTCCAAATGCGAAGAAAAGCAGAGGGACGAGATAATGAATGGCAGCGTTAAAATTGCGCTCAAACAGATTTTGGCTTAAAAGAACGATGTTGCCGGTCTGGGCATTAGCAAACACCTTACCTCTACATATGTAAGTATAGGCGTCCTGCAGACCACCGGATACAGACAGAAAGGCAGCGGTGATGAATGCCTCGGACATTTGTTTGTGAGATTTGTATGAAACGTGAAGGTTCATGTTTTTCCTCCGTAATACTGATATGATGATTCTGTTGTCATTATCCACGCAAAAAAAGATTTGTCAACCCTTATTGAATTGTTGAAATTTTATAAATGACAAGGTCTCGTTTCAATGCTATACTATATAAGTATGACTGTGCGTTTGGGCACTTTAGTTTGGAGGAGATTAATTTGGCAGCAAGATCAGGCAGTCGGAATACGAAAGCGACAAATAGCAGATCGAAAGCGAATAATCACAATAAGAATACTCGCGGGCGTAATCAGCAGAAGAATCAACAGAACGGCGTGGAATTGTCCGATGAGATTAAGTTAGTACTTATTCTGGCAGTATGCATTGTACTGTTTTTATGTAACTTTGGTATTGTCGGCACCGTGGGAAATGTTTTAAGCAACATAGAATTTGGAATTTTCGGATGGCCGGCTTATATTGCTCCGGTGTTTTATTTCCTGGGACTGGCATTCTGGACTATGAACCGGGACAATCCTGTTGCAGCCCGTAAACTGGTGGCAGCGCAGGTGCTTTTTATTCTGGTTGCGATGCTGTGTGAGCTCTTTGGTGGTGTGGCAACGACTTTGGATAGCTATGATTTTCAGGCAATTTATCTAAATTGCAGTGAAAACCATGTGGGCGGCGGAATCATAGCCGGCTCTCTGGCATATATGCTTTTCCACCTGCTGGATGTGGTGGGTACCGCACTGGTACTTCTGGTGATCGGTGTGATCTGTCTCATTGTTTTGACGGAACGCTCTTTGATTGAAGATCTGAAACGTGGCGGAGCACTTTTCCAGGAGTATTCCGAGGATGGTGCAGAGAGAAGACGGGAACGCTCTGACCAGAGACGGGAAGCAAGTGCCAGACGGAAGGAAGAACTTCGTATCCAAAGAGAAGAGCAGGCGCGGGAACGCAAGGAACGGGAGGCACGCAGAGAGCAGGAGCGTCTCAGACTGGAAGAGGAAGAACGTCTGGCAGAACAGGCGATGGAAGATGAGAAGATCCTGCGGATGGACAAAAAAGTTTCCGGTGTCATGAAGGATACCCAGTTGGAGAAGTCCCAGCAGCAGGATATGAAACGCAGGGATGATATCCATGAGATTATGCTGGATCTGGATAGCCTGAAAGCGGAATTGGATCAGGAGGAAGAGAAGGAATGGGTGCCGATGGAGTCGGTCAGAGCGACACGGGAGTCGACACACATCCGGGAAGAACAGCCGTCCCTTTCCGATATGCATGGTATTCAGTTCCACGGAGAATATCCGGATGAGACTGAGCAGCAGGAAAACATGGCAGAAGCCGTCCCGGATTTGGAAACACCTAAAACGAAGTTAAGTGAGATTCATGATGAATATTTAAAGGAAGATCCTTTATCGAATATGGCGAAGGATGACAGTTCCATTTTTAAGAAAGCAGATCGTCCTAAAATCGGTGGGGAACGGACAGGCTCCGGCGGGGTGACATTCAGTTCTCCACAACCGGCCGCAGCTGCAGCCACACAGCCAAAACCAGC
>OGJJ01000558.1_pt1 | contig 33631 bp, 25 predicted proteins | sample 1572081 | NCBI WGS metagenome assembly OGJJ01 (sample SAMEA2582122, study PRJEB24529) | metagenome | biome: Human gut stool | place: China | collected 2011
CTGGTGACCTACTGATTACAAGTCAGTTGCTCTACCTACTGAGCTAAGTCGGCATTGCGTTGTCGTAAGCAAGTGAGGTGCATTATAGAGATTTTTTAATGGGGCGCAAGTACTTTTTTCAAAAAAATAAAAAATTCCTTTCTTTCGCCGTTTAAATCAGCAAAACGATGAAAAAATAGAAAATTTCATGCATTTTTAGGGAATAAATCGCCAAGAAGACTGATTTATATTGTATAGTTTGCACCATTCTTTCACCGTTTCGGTGACTTTTTAGTGAACAAAATCAGAGATATTGGCAATGAGCCTCGAACAAAACCGAAAAATCACGCCTTTTTTAACCTTTAATCGTGAGCAATGGGCAGCCCTACGTAAATCTGTACCATTAAAACTCACAGAACAAGACTTAAAACCCCTATTAGGTTTTAATGAAGAACTCTCTCTTGAAGAAGTTCGTACTATTTATCTCCCGCTTGCCCGTTTAATTAACTACTATATAGAAGAAAACTTAAAACGTCAGGCTGTATTACATAAGTTCCTAGGCGTCGAAGCGCCCAAGGTTCCTTATATTATCAGCATCGCTGGGAGTGTTTCTGTCGGGAAAAGTACATCTGCTCGTATTTTACAAGCATTGCTTTCTCACTATCCGCATGATCGTAAGGTAGATTTAATCACCACTGATGGCTTTTTATATCCATTAGCGACTTTACAAGAAAAACAACTACTCAAACGTAAAGGATTTCCAGAATCATATGATATCCATCGTTTGGTGCAATTTGTGGCGGACATAAAATCTGGCAAGCGCGAAGTGAAAGCGCCTATCTACTCGCATTTAACCTACGACATCATTCCGAATGAATTTAACATTGTCGTTCAACCAGATATTGTCATTTTAGAAGGCTTAAATGTATTACAAAGTGGCATGAATTATCCATCAAGCCCGCATAATGTTTTCGTTTCTGATTTTGTCGATTTTTCTATTTACGTAGATGCAGATGAAGCATTACTTAAAGAATGGTATATTTATCGCTTCTTAAAATTCAGACGCAGCGCATTTTCAGATCCAAATTCATACTTCCACCACTACTCTCGTTTGTCCGAAGAAGAAGCGGTTCATACTGCTTCCACTATTTGGGATGAAATCAACGGCTTGAACCTTAAACAAAATATATTGCCAAGTCGTGAGCGAGCGAATCTAATTTTAGAGAAAGGACATAATCACGAAATTCAAACCGTGAAATTAAGAAAATAACAGCCAAAAGGATTGGCGATGCACCTAGCTGCCTAACCATTCCTTTTGATATTGACAGAAATCACTTATGTTCTAAAAAATTTAACAACGGTGATTTCAATTTGCAAAACTTCAACCAAAAACAACCGCTTATTATGAACAAAAAACTTTTTCTTCCTTTAACCATTTTCCTAACACTCAGTATTGCCTTAATGGTGCAGCTTTTCCGCAACGGCAATGGTGATGACCCGAAAAAACTTGAATCTGCACTTGTAGGCAAACCTGTGCCAACATTCAAATTAGAGTCAGTCGTCAATGAAGCTCAAATGTTAGATGAAAATGTGGTGAAAACCGGGCATCCTCGTCTCTTAAACGTGTGGGCGACTTGGTGTCCAACTTGCTACGCTGAACACGCTTATTTAACTGAACTAGCTAAACAAGGGGTAGAAATTGTCGGTATCGACTATAAAGACGAACGCCCAAAAGCAATGAAATTTTTAGCAAGTTACGGCAACCCTTACAAAGCGATTATTTTTGATCCGAAAGGCTCACTTGGCTTAGATCTTGGCGTTTATGGCGCACCTGAAACCTTCATTATTGACGGTAAAGGTACCATTCACTACCGCCACGCAGGTGATGTAAATGAAAAAGTATGGAATGAAACGTTGAAACCGATTTATGAGAAATTAAAATAATGAAATATATAAATGGCAAAAATATAAGAAAACCTGAACCATATGCATATCAAAGAGAATACAACCTGACTCAAATTGTCTTAGGGGTCTTAGGAATATCTGTAATTATCGCACCTATAATTTCTAGCATTATGATTCTAAATTATTTAGATGAATTAAACTCGAAAACGCTTTTTCTTGACTCCATAAGACAAAACTTTATTGGCATTCTTATCCCTACAGCAATATATATATCATCTCCATTTATAGTTCTAATTATAATGATGATAAGATACGAAGATAGCTTAAAGAAAGTATCTCTAGATTCAAGTTATAATATCTATCTAATAACTCTACATTTTATGGAATTAATTCTATTACCTAGTATATTAATAATGTTTTTTGTTTGCATTAAGGAAAATAATACTGAAATATATAACATAATAAAACTAATAGTCATAACAATAATAATTATTGGTGCATACATTACCATATTAAAAGAAGTCAAAAATATAGAAAAATGCAAATACATATTTCACACAATAATAATATATTACCTTACTCCATTTCTTATGATATTATTCTTAGGTGGGATTGAATCAATTAGTAGTAGTAATGATATATTTTTCTCGTATATAATATTCTCTGTATTAAACACTACCTACACCTGTATATATCTCAGCGATAAAAATAAGAGAAAAAGAAACCAATGTTTTTATTTTACATTGTGTGCTAGTATATTATTTCTATTATCCTCTTTATTTTATTTCTCAAGAGATAATAGTTTAATTAGATCTAGTGCTATTTCACTTGGTATAACGGATGGGAAAAATCAATTGTATTTTATAGAAAGATTATTTATTGAAAAGAATGTTGGAACTATAAATGAATTCTCAAAGAGAGAGCTGGATGGATATATTGCATATTGTGGTAAAAAATATTGGGAAACGGAAAAAACTATTGTATTCAAAAAACATGATCTTCAAGATTGGTATTTAAATATTCCTATAGAAAAAATACGTAAATATCAAGGAAGCTCATACACTTGTATCCCTACTACATACATAGAAAAAGTAATTATTACAACTAATAATATAAATGAATATTTAAAAAATAAGGCTCTACTAAATGAAAAAAACATTTTTACTCTTCACTCTAACATCCAATCTCGCTACCGCCGCCCCTATCGAATTCAATCAATTTGATAACCCACAGCAAGAAGCGGACTATCAGTCTCTTATTCAAACCTTGCGTTGTCCGCAATGCCAGAACAACAACATTGCGGATTCTAATGCAACCATTGCAACGGATATGCGTGGTAAAACTTTAGAGCTACTCAAGCAAGGCAAAAACAAAGAAGAGGTGGTAGAATATATGATTGAGCGCTACGGCAATTTCGTTACCTACGACCCACCAATGACGCCGGCAACTATTTTCTTGTGGGTGTTGCCTGTCTTATTGATTTTAACCGGGCTTGGGCTCATTCTACGCCGCCGTAAAGCGCCACAAGCGGTCGAAAATACCGAAAAATTTGCAAAATCGGCTCTCGATCAAGCCCGTTTGGATGAAATTTTAAATAAGGATAAAAAATGACTTTTTGGCTTGTCGCCCTATTGATTACCTTGGTGATTGCTGCCATCGGCTTTTACCCGTTACTCAAACAAAAAAACCGCATCTCACAAACTGAACGAGATCAACTAAACAAAGCGTTCTATTTTGATCGTCTTAATGAAGTTGAAAAAGAAGCTAACGAAGGTGTCATTGAAGATGCTGAACAGACAAAACTTGAGCTTCAACAAAGCTTGTTAGATGATATTCCAGCAGAAACTCAAGACCAAGTTGCTTCGCAAAAACGCTTTGGTAAAGGAACTTTTGCCGCGCTGTTAGTTGCCGTTTCTGCAATTAGTGTCGGTGCGTACTGGCAAGTCGGCTCATGGCAAGCGGCTGACATGGTAAATATGACTCATCAAAAGCTCGCCTATTTTTACGAACGCATTAAAAGTGAAGATACGAATCCGCTTTCTGAAGCAGAGCTCAATCAATTTGCGATTGCACTACGTACAGATCTACAGAACAACCCGCAAAATGCCAAAGGTTGGTTTATGCTAGGACAAATTGGGATGGCAAAAGAAGATGGGCAACTAGCCTATGAAAGCTACGGTAAAGCGGCACAGCTTGAGCCTGAAAACTTGCAATATCAATCAACCTACGCTCAACTGCTTATGACCTCGAATACGCCAGCAGACAAAGAGCAAGGTAAAAAATTGCTAAAAGAGATTCTTCGTAAAGATCATACTAATCTTGATGCACTTAGCCTATTAGCTTTCAGTGCTTTTGAAGAAGAAGATTACAAAATGGCTGCCATGACTTGGGGCATGATGTTAAAACTGATTCCTGAAGAAGATCCGCGCCGCAAAACAGTAGAAAAAAGTGTGGATATGGCAATGCAAATGATGAAAATGCAAGAAGAAAAAACTGTACCATCTACGGCTGAGCCACAGAAATAATGGTTAAACTTAACTAAATTTCTCCGTAAATCACGACTGCCAAATCTCCCCTTCCCCTCTTTGCAAAAGAGGGGATTTGATTGAGTGAATATTGAATATCAATGCACGTATTCAATAGCGCTTACAACAATATGACTCAGCCCATTACTCTTAATTGACTAAAGATTTTCCCTCTTTAGTAAAGAGGGATAGGAGAGATTTGTTAGCAACCATTTACGGCGTCTTTATTAAATGAGAAGTTAAAATGCTAAATAAAGAAAAACTCAAAGTCGGTCTTGTTTCCGTTTCCGATCGTGCTTCACAAGGTGTTTATCAAGATGAAGGGATTCCAGCGCTGCAAAGCTGGCTAGAAAAAGCGCTAACCGAAGCATTTGATGTTGAAGTGCGTTTAATTCCAGACGAACAACCACTCATCGAGCAAACTTTAATCGATTTAGTGGATAATCATCATTGCCATTTGGTGCTAACCACAGGGGGAACTGGGCCTGCCAAAAGAGATGTCACCCCCGATGCAACGCTCGCTGTAGCACACCGTGAAATGCCAGGCTTTGGCGAACAAATGCGCCAAGTGAGCTTACAATTCGTACCAACCGCGATTCTCTCCCGCCAAGTGGGTGTCATTCGTCACGATTCACTCATTCTAAATCTACCCGGCCAACCAAAAGCAATTAAAGAAACGCTAGAAGGGGTTAAAGATAGTGAAGGAAAAACGCTTGTTAAAGGGATTTTCTCTGCAGTACCGTACTGTTTACAGCTATTAAGCGATATTTATATAGAAACCCATGCCGAAGTGTGTGAGAGTTTCCGTCCAAAATCTGCAAGAAGAGAAACAAAATGAAAAAAATTGAAGCTATCATTAAACCGTTTAAATTAGACGATGTCCGTGAGGCCTTAACTGATGCTGGCATTACGGGCATGACAGTAACTGAAGTAAAAGGCTTTGGCCGTCAAAAAGGTCATACTGAACTCTATCGCGGTGCAGAATATGCTATTGATTTCCTGCCGAAAATTAAAGTTGAGGTAGTTGTGGCAGACGATCAAGTGGAAGATTGCCTTGAAGCCATTATTGATACCGCCCAAACAGGTAAAATCGGTGATGGTAAAATTTTTATTTATGATGTAGAACGGGCGATCCGCATTCGCACCGGCGAAGAGAATGAGGACGCACTCTAATGCAAAAGAAATCTGGTTTAATTTGGCTCTGGCTGAGCCTTATTGTGATTGTGGGCGATTTATGGTCGAAATATGTCATCGTGCAAAATTTTAATTTGTATGACACAGTGAATGTTTTACCTATTTTTAACCTCACTTACGCTCGTAATTACGGCGCGGCATTTAGCTTCTTAGCGAATCATGATGGCTGGCAAACTTATTTCTTCTTAGGGTTAGCAATTGTGATTTCTTTAGCACTCGTTGTGATGTTAGCACGCTCGCAAGCGGGTAAAAAATTAGAAAATTCTGCATATGCGATGATTATCGGTGGCGCATTAGGCAATGCGATTGACCGTGCTTACAATGGCTATGTAGTTGATTTTCTTGATTTTTATTGGAACTGGGACGGCTACCACTTCGCCACCTTTAACGTAGCCGACATTGCAATTTCAGTGGGCGCTGGTTTATTGATTCTTGCCGCATTCTTAGACGGTAAAAAAGAAAAAACAAAGAGTGATTAAATGAAAATTTTATTAGCTAACCCTCGCGGTTTTTGTGCTGGCGTTGATCGCGCAATCTCTATTGTGGAACTTGCATTAGAAATTCATGGCGCACCCATTTATGTTCGCCATGAAGTTGTCCACAACCGCTTTGTCGTGGACGGTTTAAAAGCCAAAGGGGCTATTTTTGTTGAAGAATTGGATGAAGTGCCAGATGATGCGATTGTGATTTTCTCTGCTCATGGCGTTTCTCAAGCCGTTCGCCAAGAAGCAAAACGTCGCGGTCTAAAAGTTTTTGATGCCACCTGTCCGCTTGTAACCAAAGTACATATGCAGGTAGCAAGAGCAAGCAAACGCGGAACTAAAGCTATTCTCATTGGGCATGAAGGCCACCCAGAAGTCCTTGGCACAATGGGGCAATACGATAACGAAAACGGCGGCATTTATTTAGTTGAATCAGTCGAAGATATTGCACATTTGCCCGTTTCTAATGACGATGATTTAACTTTCATGACCCAAACCACGCTCTCGATTGATGATACGAGTGGCGTAATTGATGCACTGAAAGAAAAATATCCTGCCATTCAAGGCCCGCGTAAGAATGATATTTGCTATGCTACAACAAACCGCCAACAAGCGGTTAGAGAACTCGCCAAACAATCGCAATTAGTGCTGGTTATTGGTTCGAAAAATTCTTCAAACTCTAATCGTTTAGCAGAACTCGCATCTCGAATGGGCGTGCTAGCTAAACTCATTGATGGCCCACAAGATATCGAACCGCAATGGTTAGAAAATGTAGAAACTATCGGCATTACGGCTGGTGCATCTGCCCCTGAAGTATTGGTGCAGTCGGTAATTTCTCACCTGAAAACATTAGGGGTTACCGAAGTTGCTAACCTAGAAGGCCTAGAAGAGAATATGTTCTTTGAAGTACCAAAAGAATTACGAATTAACGAGGTGAACTAATGGCTGAGATTAACCGCTTTAAATTAGAATGGGCATGCCGCCGTGGAATGCGAGAGCTAGATAAAATGATTATGCCATTTTATCAAAATCATTTTGATAGCTTAACCGAAGCCCAACAGCAAGCCTTCGCAGAAATGCTAACCTATCCTGATCCCGAGCTATTTCGCTGGGTGATGCACCAACTTCCCGCACCAACAACGGCAATCACTGCCATCATTGAGTTAATGCGAGAAAAAATCGATCGATAAAATGAAATCACGGCCATAAGATGATATCCTCCGCTATCAAAGGGGTCAATCATGGCCGTTTTTTGTATCTATTCTCTCATTTTTCCGTCAGTGCAAGCGGTCAGATTTTCCTAAATTTTTACTGCCCGCCTTGCAACCGTTGTAGTAATCTATCCATCGCGCGATAACCTAAAGCCTCCGCTAAATGAACCTGTTGAATATCCTTTTCTTCCGCCAAATCCGCAATTGTTCGAGAGACTTTGAGAATACGGTGATAAGCACGAACCGATAAGCCTAATTTTGCCAAAGCACTTTCTAAAAATCGGGCATCTTGTTCAGATAACTGGCAATCTCGTTCAATCTCTCGTGTGGAAAGCTGACCGTTGATTTTCCCTGCGCGAGCAAACTGAATTTCTCTGGCTTTTAATACACGCGCACGCACTTGTGCTGTGGTTTCTCCTCGATGCTCATTTCCTGCTTGAAGCGCGCCTTGCGGTAATAACGGCACTTCAATCGATAAATCAAAGCGATCAAGAAATGGCCCTGACAGGCGATTTAAATAACGCATCACTTGCTGAGGCGATGCACGATTATGCGTGCCTTGATAATGCCCTGTTGGGCTTGGGTTCATTGCGGCAATCAACTGGAAACGCGCAGGAAATTGCACTTTAGCATTAGCGCGAGAAATAATGATTTCGCCCGATTCTAATGGCTGGCGAAGCGCATCTAGCACCTTACGTTCAAATTCCGGCAGTTCATCCAAAAATAAAACACCATTATGCGCTAAAGAAATTTCACCAGGTTTAGGAATAGAACCGCCGCCCACTAGCGCTACCATAGATGCACTATGATGTGGCGCACGAAATGGGCGCGCTTTCCAATTTTGAAAATTCAGTTCATTTTGCACCAAACTACTGACGGATGCTGTTTCAATCGCTTCGCTATCAGACATTTCTGGTAATAAATCAGCCAATCGGCTCGCCAGCATTGTTTTGCCTGTGCCGGGTGGGCCGAGAAACAACAGATTATGTTGCCCACTAGCCGCAATCATCAGCGCTCGTTTGGCATGTTGCTGACCGATAATATCGGTTAAATCACGGCTTACAAGTGGTGACTTTTCTTCGGCATTTTGCGAAATTTCTTGCGCAATAGGCAAGCTATCACGCCGATTAAGAAAATTCACCACTTGTAATAATGAGGAGGCAAAATAGGTTTTGGCATTTGAAACTAACGAGGCTTCATTCGCATTGGGGCGCGCTAAAATCATGCACCGTTTTGCTTTTTCAGCAGAAATCACTGCCGGAATAGCGCCATGCACCCCACGCAAGCCGCCAGTTAGTGCAAGCTCGCCTAGAAATTCAAACTGCTTGAGTAAATCAGAACCAATCTGCCCGCTGGCGGCAAGAATGCCGATAGCAATCGGCAAATCAAATCGTCCGCCTTCTTTGGGTAAATCGGCCGGCGCAAGGTTGATGGTAATGCGTTGTGGCGGGTAGAAAAAATTGGCATTCATCAATGCACTTCGCACCCTATCGCCAGCCTCTTTCACCGTAGCTTCTGGCAACCCTACAATCGTTAATTTTGGCTGCCCATTACTGATATGCACTTCAATTGTCACCAATGGCGCTTCCACACCCATTGAGGCTCGGCTGTATACAATCGCCAGCGACATGCTTTTCTCCTTCACAAAAATTTTGCAAATCCTAGAAAAAATCAGACCGCTTGCGTAGCAAATTTTTATGCTTTTTCGAGCCAGATCGCAAATTTAGTTGGCCTTTACCAAAGCAAAAGAGAAAAAATTCCCCCCATCCAAAAAGTTGGAGAGGGGAAATCAACATTAAGCATTGGTATATTCTGCCCGATCGCCAAGCCAGCGTTTAATCAGTGCTTCTGCAAGCGGTGGATTTTCCACAATAATTTGCTTGGCGTAGCGTTGGACGAGTGGAATCATTTTGCGATCACGCATTAAATTTGCCACCTTAAATTCCGCCGAACCAGTTTGTTTCGTACCGAGAATTTCGCCTGTTCCACGAATTTCCAAATCTTTCTCTGCAATGTAAAAACCGTCTTGGCTATCTCGCATCACTTGCAGGCGTTTACTGGAAATTTTGCCTAGCGGTGGTTTATACATCAGCACACAGTGCGAAGCCGTCGCTCCACGTCCAACCCGTCCACGCAGTTGGTGAAGTTGCGCTAATCCTAGGCGTTCTGAATTTTCTATAATCATTAAGCTCGCATTTGGCACATCTACACCCACCTCAATCACTGTAGTTGCTACCAACAAATCAATGTTTGCAGCTTTAAATTCCGCCATTATTTCTTGTTTTTCTTGTGGTTTCATTCGCCCATGTACCAAACCAATCCGCAAATCAGGCAAGGCACGCTGTAAATCTTCGGCAATGGCTGCCGCGGCTTGGGCTTCCAGCACTTCTGATTCATCAATAAGCGTGCAAACCCAATAGGCTTGACGTTTCTCATTTTTGCAGGCTTGATAAACACGTTGCACAATTTCAGGGCGGCGATCTTCTGAAATAACTACCGTCTTAATAGGCGTTCGCCCAGGTGGCAATTCATCGATAATTGAAGTATCTAAATCGGCATAAACCGTCATCGCTAGCGTTCGTGGAATTGGCGTTGCGGTCATAATCAGTTGATGTGGATAGTGATCAGCTTTTGCACCTTTTTCACGTAACGTCAAACGTTGATGCACCCCAAAACGGTGTTGCTCGTCGATAATAATCAACGCCAAGTCGTGAAATTCCACGCTCTCTTGAAACAGGGCATGCGTGCCAATAATCATCTGCACATCGCCATTTTTGATCGCTTCCAACTGAGCATTTCTCGCTTTGCCTTTCACTTTTCCAGCCAGCCAGCCAACTTCAATCCCAAACGGACGAAGCCAATTGGCGAAGTTATTAGCGTGCTGTTCAGCCAGAATTTCAGTTGGTGCCATCAACGCCACTTGTTTGCCGTTATCAATAGCAGTGAGTGCGGCAAGTGCCGCGACTAAGGTTTTTCCTGAGCCTACATCGCCTTGTACCAACCGCATCATCGGCGACGATTGTGCTAAATCGCGTTCAATATCTTCGGTCACCCGTTTTTGGGCGTTGGTCGGTTCAAACGGTAAACTTGCTAGAAAGCGGCTTTTTAAATCACTTTTGTAAGTGAGTGGCTCGGCATATTGCTGTTTTACGCCTAAGCGAAGTTGCTGCATTGCGAGGTTGTGTGCCAAAAGCTCCTCAAAAATCAACCGTTTCTGAGCAGGATGCTCGCCTTTTTCTAATACCTCAGCTGATACGCTCGGTGGTGGGCGATGCAACAACGCCAATGCTTCTTTCAAGCTATATTGATGTGGATTGTACTGCTCAGGCAACAGCTCGGCGACTTGCACATTCTGCAATACCGCCAAGGCTTGCTCGGTCATTTTACGCAGTGAAGCCTGTTTCAATCCTTCGGTGGTGGAGTAAATTGGTGTGAGTGTTTCCGCCAATGCAAGCGGTTGATTATTGCGGATAATTTGATATTCGGGGTGATGAATCTCCGCCATATAACGCCCACGTTTGATTTCGCCAAAGGCTTTCACCCGCACGCCTGTGGCAAGGCTGTTTTTCATTCCTGCATTGAAGTTGAAGAACTTAAGCATAATTTTGCTCGTGCCATCGGAAAGCGTGACCGATAAAATCGGGCGACGCCCAAATTGCACTTCGGTGTGCTGCACGTAACCTTCAATGGTGGCAAAACTTTCAGGGCGAATGTCGGCAATCGGCGTAACCCGCGTGCGATCTTCATAACGCATCGGCAAATGAAACAGCAGATCCTGCACGTTTTGAATGCCAATTCGGCTAAGTTTCTCGGCAATCGCCGCTCCTACACCTGACAGACTGGTGAGTGGCACGCCATCTAAAAGTTGAGTATTCATTGCAAAAATTATCTAAAAATGACCGCTTGAAAGAGAAGATTATAAAGAAGACTGTTCATTTATACAAGTTTTGAGGTACTGTAAAGATTTTTCTTGGTAAAGAACTTATGCTGATCTTATTCGTCTTAATAGTGCATAATTTCACGCAATCATTTATAGAGGAATTTAACATGAAATTCGTTTCAAAAATTTTCGTATTAGGTTTAGTGATTGGGGTTGTGGCTTGTGGCAGTATGGATAAACGACAACGCAACACAGCGATTGGTGCGGCAATTGGTGGTGTCGCAGGACACGTCATTGGCGAATCAACAGGTGCAACCTTAGGTGGCGCTGCTTTAGGTGGCGTGATTGGTAGCCAAATTAAGTAACTACCAACAAAAAAGCCCGATTATTCAAACACGACAAATAATCGGGCAATACGGAGTTAAGTTTTTATTATAGTTCTACTTAAAAAGCTGTTTTGTAGATTTCTAGGATCTCTTCTGCTGTGCAATCACGCGGATTGCCGCCTGTGCATACATCTTTCAGTGCATCTTGAGAAAGGGATACTAAATCTTCCTCTTTCACACCAATCATATGTAATTTTTCAGGAATGCCAACATCATGAGAGAGTTGTTTTACTGCATCAATAGCAGCTTGACGATACTCTTCTTGGCTCATGTCATCAACGCCTTTAACGCCCATGGCACGTGCAATTTCACGGAATTTTTCACCTGTTGCTGGTGCATTGAATGCTAAAACATAAGGTAATAACACCGCATTTGCAATGCCGTGTGGTGTGTCGTAGTAGGCAGAAAGAGGGTGAGCCATACTATGTACAATACCTAATCCCACATTTGAGAAGCCCATACCTGCAACATATTGACCGAGTGCCATACCTTCTCGACCTTCTTTGGTATTAGCTACCGCACCACGTAAGGAGCTAGAGATCAAGCGGATTGCTTCTAAATGTAAGGCATCGGTTAATGCCCAAGCAGCTTTGGTAGTGTAACCTTCGATAGCGTGAGTTAAGGCATCCATACCAGTTGCTGCAGTTAAACCTTTTGGCATGCTTTCCATCATTTCTGGATCGACTAATGCAACGACTGGAACATCATGCACGTCAACACAAACGAATTTGCGTTTTTTCTCTTCATCGGTAATAACATAGTTAATCGTCACTTCAGCCGCAGTCCCTGCAGTAGTTGGAATAGCGATAATCGGTACACATTTATTACGCGTTGGTGCTACACCTTCGAGTGATAATACGTCACTAAATTCAGGGTTGTCGATAATAATCCCAATCGCTTTTGAGCTATCAATTGGTGAACCGCCACCAATAGCAATTAAGTAATCCGCACCGCTGGCTTTAAATTTTGCTACGCCTTGCTTAATCACCTCTACGCTTGGATTAGCTTTGACTTCATCAAAGATCTCGTAAGGTAAGCCTGCTTCATCTAATAAGCGGGTAACTTTTTCGACAACGTTGAATTTCACTAATTCTTTGTCAGTTACGACAAAAGCTTTTTTGAATTGGCGACTGCGTACTTCATCAACAAGATGTCCAATCGCGCCTGCACCATGATAACTGGTTTCATTAAGAATGATTCGATTAGCCATAATAGACTCCATGATTTTACAAATTAAAGAAGAGGGAATGATGGCACATCCTGTGCCATCAGAAATTTATTTTAAGACTTTCCAGCATCTGTAACCGTAGATTGAAATCATCACAAAACAGATAAGTGGTAAGATGAATGAGAAGTTTACAGCTGGGATGCCCATAACAACGCCTTGGTCAATGATCATACCTTGTAGTGGTGGCATTAACGCACCGCCCACAATCGCCATGACTAAACCTGCTGCACCTAAAGTTGATTCTTCTTTCAAGCCATCTAAAGCGATACCGTAGATAGTTGGGAACATGAGAGACATAAAGCCTGAAGTTAAGATTAAGCAATATAAGCCCCATACTCCGTCGATAAAAATGACACCTAAGATGCTGAAGAAACCACCGATAGCAAAGAGCATTAACATAAATTCAGCTTTAAGATATTTCATTAAACTGGTGCTGACAAAACGGCTCACAATGAAGATACCCATCGCAATAATGTTAAAGTTTTGACCTTCCGATTTAGTGAAACCTAAACGTTCAGCGTATTGCACAATGAACGTCCAGCACATAATTTGTACTCCCACATAGAATACTTGTGCAATCACACCTTCACGATATTTCGCTTTTTGAATTAGGCGACCAAAAGATTCTTTAAATGAGATACGAGCACCTTCTTCTACTTTTACTGATGGCATTTTATAAAGGCCGATAATGATAAGCACCGTAACCACAACGAAACCTAACGCAACATAAGGATCGCGAATTTCAGCTAAATCGTGAGTGCGAATCCCCATTTTTTCTGCTTCTGAAAGCGTATGGAAAATTAAGTTACCTGCCGCATCGCGTTTGTCTGATTCTAAATTAGTCAGTACTAATTGAGAGGCAACGAACATCCCTGTAATTGAGCCTAGCGGGTTGAAAGATTGTGCAAAATTCAAACGACGCGTTGCAGTTTGTGGATCACCCATTGCAAGAATATAAGGATTTGCTGTGGTTTCTAAGAAAGCCAAGCCGAAAGTTAAGATATAAAGTGAAATTAAGAAGAAATTAAACACTTCATATTTTGCGGCAGGCCAGAATAAAAATGCACCGATTGCATAAAGAATTAAGCCCAACATAATGCCAGCTTTATAACTATAACGGCTAGCAAAAAGTGCGGCTGGAATTGCCATTGTGCCATAACCACCATAGAAGGCAAATTGCACAAGTGCCGCTTCAGAGGCTGGGATTTCCATTACAGTTTGGAATACGGCAACCATTGGGTTGGTAATATCATTCGCAAATCCCCAAAGAGCGAATAAGCTCGTAATTAAAATGAAGGGAACAAGGAATTTCTTTTCTAAAACTTTAGCACTCATAATATGTTTCCTCATATTGAATGGGTATGATTTCAGCTAGGATTATTCTTCAATACGTAATCCGTAAGATTTAAATTTTTCAAGCACAACCGCCATTTGCTCTTTGCTGAGTAGCGGAATATCTAAGCCTGTCGATAACAGTTGCAAATACCACGTTGCCAACACTTCTACTTCGTGAGCAAGCCATAACGCTTTATCAAGGTTAGACTCACACGCAATTAAACCGTGGTGTGAAAGTAAAATCGCTTTGCTTTCTTTAATCCCTTCACGCACATAATCAGCCAATTGATGTGTACCGAAAGTAGCATAAGGCACGCAAGGGATATGATCTGTCCCACCAACTGCAATCATATAGTGAATGGGCGGAATCGGTTTTTCGAGAATAGAAAGCCCCGCACAGTTTTTCGCGTGGTTATGTACTACTGCATTCGCTTCTGGGCGTGCTTGGTAAACCGCTAAATGGAATTGCCATTCACTTGAAGGTAATTTTCCCTCTTCATGTTTGCCGTTATTATCTACGTAAACAATGTCTTCTGGGCGAGTAAGTTCGTAAGGTTTACCTGTTGGGGTAATAAGCATACCGTCTTTATAACGCACACTCACATTTCCTGCAGTACCTTGGTTTAAACCAAGACGTGTCATTTCCATACAGGTATCAATAATTTTTTGAGAAAGTTCTAGTCTGTTCATTTGATTCACCTTTTTATTGTAAGATTAGTAAAATTTCTAAGATTTTTAACCGCTTGTAGGGTTATTCCACAGGCGTAATGCCTTTCTTAATAATCACATTGCCATATTTGGCAGTTTCACCTGTGATTACGACGGCATAAGTTTTTTTAGCACGCTCATAAAAGGCGAAGCGTTCGACGCGTTCTACTTTTGGTGCAGTGCCGTTAATTTTTTTGATAGCTTCTAAATAACGAGCTTCTACGCTTGGATCGAGGCTATCTCCTTCTACCGCTTGCATCATGGCTAATGGTGCTTCAACGTATTGGTCGAATTCAAACAGCGGAGTAATGCCAAGCAATAAAGTGGGGATGTCAACACCATCAGCACGAATTACTTTGTGATGTAATTGGTGTGCTGGGAAGTGAGCATCAGAAAGGACCAATTCGTCCCCGTGTCCCATTTCAGCCAAAATTTTTAATAATTCTGGGGAAATTGCGGGGTGGATACCTTTTAACATAGAGTGTCTCCTTTATGATTTATTTGTAATACTGGCTGTTTTCTGAGGGCTCAACTCTTGTCACACGTGGTTTCATTGCTTGTTGTGCGGCTAATGGTGAGTCAAATTGCCCTGCACCAAAGAAAGTAAACATCGCTGCACCTAAAACCGTGGTTTCTGGGAAATCCACCACATCAATTGGACAATTCAGCACATCCGCACGGATTTGATTCCAAAGTGCATTTTTCGAACCACCACCTACGCAAATTAAACTTTCAGCATTGAAGTTGCCTACTTTTTGCAAAAGCTGTAAGCCATCTTTTAGGCGATAAGCCATATATTCTAGACCTGCACGGTAAATTTCTCCTCGTTTGGTATGCATTGAAAGCCCAACGATTGATCCCATTTGATTGGTTGTACCATCAAAATTCCCAATCAGTTTTACACCATTTGCCCCCGCAGGAATTGCACGAGCTTCATCGATCATCGTACGATAATAAGCATCCGTACCTGCCACTTCAGTAAAGAAGCGTTTACCGAGCCATTCCATAATGCCTGAAGCTACCCATTGCACACCAGGATTGAAGCAGCCCGCTTGACTATCAAATTCAATCGTTAAACCGTGTTGAGCAAATTGCCATTCTGGTTTTGCCTGTTGAGTACGAGCCATCAAAATTTCCCAAGTACCCGAGCTTAAAACAGGTTGGTTATAATCTGCTCCTGATCCAAAAATCGCAAATTGAGTATCGTGTCCGCAAGAAATCACGGGAATATCAGCACACAAGCCTAACTCAACCGCAAGATCCGCTTTTAATCCGCCAATGACCTCACCTGCACTTTTCATTGGAGGGAAATGCTCTTTGCTCAAGCCCAATAAATTCAATACTTCGTCGTCCCAAGCGTCTTGCTCAATACAAGTCATCATAGAAGTTCCTGCCATTGTGCGGTCTGTGCTTTGCACGCCTGTTAAACGGTAGGTCAAGATAGACGAAATAAACATAAAACTATTTGCTTTGGCATAAACCTCAGGTTGATGCTGTTTAAGCCAGAGCAGTTTGAATAGGGTATTAAAGCTGTAATGTCCTACACCATTACGTTGATAAAGTTTTTCTACATCAATGTAATTTGCGAGGCTTGTCATAATTGGCAAGGTACGTGGACATTTCCACGAAATAATCGGATAAAGTTGGTTGCCCTGTTTGTCAAATAACGCACCATCCACGCCAAAGGTGGTCACGGAAATACCCACAATTTGCTGGCGTTGTTCTGGGCTTAATTCCGCTAAGGTTTGTTTCGCACAGGTGAGCAATTTGCCCCAAATTTCATCAATCGCCCAGATGTGATAATCTGGATTTTCTACCCCAGGTTGAGTGTTATTGGGTAGATGGTGAGCACTTAAAATCTTCCCTGTATCATCAATAGCAATGGTGCGAAGGTTGGTTGCACCACAGTCGAAGATAAATGCAATTGCCATGGTTATCTCCTGAATTCTGAAATGTGATGCTACTTATTGCTCCTCTCTATTCCCCCTCTTTAGTAAAGAGGGGGAGGGGAGTTTGGCAGAAAAGTCAACCTCATCGTTTAAGTAGCATCTTTTCAAATCTCCTCCATCCGAGGAAATTTGCAATTTATACGCAAATTTTTACCGCTTGCGTTATTTATAAAGCGGTCCAAAGTTCGCACAAGCACGGTAGTCTTGACCTTCTTTATCTTGACCAAACATATTCCATGCACTTGGACGGAAGACATCTTTTTCTTCCACGTTATGCATATTAACTGGAATACGAAGCATAGAAGCTAAGGTAATTAAGTCTGCTCCAACGTGTCCGTAAGTGGCTACACAGTGATTTGCACCCCAGTTTGCCATAACAGAATACACATCTTTGAATGCACCTTTACCATTTAGGCGAGGCACGAACCAAGTCGTTGGCCAAGTTTCATTAGTACGTTTATTTAAGATGTCGTGTACATTTTCAGGTAACTCAATTGACCAGCCTTCTGCAATTTGAAGAACAGGGCCTACACCTTTAACAAAGTTAATGCGGTGCATGGTAAATGGCATACCACCTTTGGTGAGGTATTGAGAAGATAAACCGCCCCCACGGAAGTATTCATACACAGCAGGACACCAACGAGTATTTTCTAAGCAACGTTTACCGTCTGCCTCAGTCACTTCCCAAGCTGGTTTCACTACAGGATTGCCATCTTTGTCTTGGTGTTGACCTGTACCATCTAATGCGGCAGAACCAGAGTTGATTAAGTGAATGAAACCATTTTCTGGACGCCAGCCAGTTACACGTTCTACAGAGTCTTCACTCCAGTAAGTACGTACGTCAGCAAAGATTTGAGCTTGACCAGTTAAAAGGTTACCGAACAACATATTTACGGCATTTAAGCTGTCATTTTCAGTGGCAAGAATGTATGGAGGACGTACGCCATTCCAGTCGTAAGTTGAGTTCAACATCGCTTCCATAAAGTCGCCATTTGGACGATGGTCTGTCCAATGACGTTGACCTTGGAAACCTGCTGCAATCGCATTGTGACCTAACGCTTCTTCGCCAAAGTTAAGTTCAGCCAATTTTGGATTGCCGACCATTAAATCGCGTGCGATGATGGTCATTTTGACTAAAGTTTTACGTAACTCCGCTCTTTCTTCCGCAGTCATTTGATTTTCTGGTGCGTTTACATCAACACCGTCAATGCAGTATTCGTTAGCCCATTTAAGTGCAAGTTCGTATTCTTCATGGTCGTAAATGCCACGGTCGATACGGCGGGTAATTTCAGACATATCCACGTATTCGTTACGCATACCTAAGTATTCTTGGAAGAATGGTTGGTTCACAATAGAACCTGCGATACCCATCGAAACAGATCCGATAGAGAGGTAAGATTTACCGCGTAAAGTTGCCACAGCTAAACCAGCACGGGCAAAACGTAATAATTTTTCACGCACATCCGCTGGAATAGTTTGGTCGTCTGCTTCTTGCACTTCGTGGCTGTAAATAGAGAAGGCAGGTAAACCAAGTTGGTTATGACCAGCAAGGGCTGCCGCTAAATAAACTGCCCCTGGGCGTTCTGTACCGTTGAAACCCCAAATCGCTTTTGGTGTGTGTGGATCCATATCAATGGTTTCAGAACCATAGCACCAGCAAGGGGTCACCGTAATCACTGCACCGACATTCTCACGTTTAAATTTTTCAGCACAAGCGGCAGATTCCGCCACGCCACCGATACAGCTGTCTGCGATTACGCATTCCACGAAATCGCCATTAGTATGACGAACTTCTGAACTAATCAATTTCGCCACAGCTTTCGCCATATTCATTGTTTGATCTTCGAGTGATTCACGCACTCCTAAACGGCGACCGTCGATGGTTGGGCGGATACCAATTTTCACGGGAGTGGATTTCAAAGCAGTCATAGCATTTCTCCTGATTGGTTGAATAAAGAAAATTTCTGTTTTTTATTATTCACAGGGAAAGGCTTTTTTGAAGAAAAACGCGATTTTATGTTCAGTTCTGTGAGCAAGATCACAAAAATAACCGCTTGGAGGTAGCTTTAGAGGAAAATTAAATGCCCGTTTTAGACTTAAAATAGTCAAAACGGGCATATCTTATAGGAGAAATAAATATGCCCCTTACGGGGCATTTAGAACCGCTACTGCATCCTTGTGCTCACTCTAGCCTACAAAAGAGAAGCGGTGTTTTTTCTAGACTATTTTACAAAATGACAGATTAGCAATCTTGTTTGCCGTATTGTTCTTGACGAAGAAGAACGCGTACGCTTTCATCGAATTGTGCTAATACTTCATCTGCATTTTTCGGATCAGTACCACGTGCATCTAAGTAGAACTTGATTTTCGGCTCTGTACCTGATGGACGAGCAATTAAACGGCTACCATTTTCTAATACGAATACTAAAATATCACTTTGGCGGTCAGTTTTTGTATGATCTAAGAATGTCGCCACTTTGAAACCACCCACTTCTGCTGGCGGATTATTACGTAATGCACTCATCAATTTACCAATTTCAGATAAATCGCTTACACGAATAGAAATTTGACCGCTTACATAAGCACCAAACTCTTTGGTGAAGTCTGCTGCGTAGTCTGCAAGTGTTTTACCTTCTTTTTTGAGGCTACGTACTAAATCTAAGAATACGATTGCTGCTGAAATACCGTCTTTATCGCGAACTTTGTCTGGGTCGACTAAGTAACCTAATGCTTCTTCGAAACCGAATAATAAACCGTTTACTTTACCGATATATTTGAAGCCAGTTAAAGTTTCTTCTGAGTCAAAACCATATTTCTTCGCAATTTCCGCTAAGGCTGGTGAAGAAACCAATGAACATGCTAATACGCCTTTTTTGCCTTGTGCATGATATTGTTTTGCTAAATACCAACCTAAGTAACAACCAATCACGTTACCATGAAGAGGTTTCCAGTTACCTGCTGCATCCGGCAATGCCACCGCTAAACGGTCAGCATCTGGGTCGTTTGCGATGATAAATTCAGCGTTATGTTTTTTCGCTACTTCAATCGCTAAATCTAATGCACCTTTTTCCTCTGGGTTAGGGAAGTTTACCGTTGGGAATGTGCCATCTGGCCATACTTGATCTGCCACAATGTGTGGTTGTGGTAAGCCTGCTTTTGCTAGGGTTTTGCTTAATACTTCATAGCCCACGCCGTGCATTGCAGTGTAAACGTAGTTGATATCACACGCTGGCTCTTTCGCAAGGCTTGCGGTTTTCGCAATGTAAGCATCCACGATTTCATCGCTTAATACAGTGAAATTTTGGCTGCGTGGTAAATCTGCAACGTTACCTGCTGCTACCTTGTCGATAAGTGCCGCAATCTCTTTATCCGCAGGTGAAACGATTTGACCACCGCCGTTTGCTTTACCTAAGTAAACTTTATAGCCGTTATCCTCAGGTGGATTGTGGCTTGCCGTTACCATTACGCCCGCAGTGGTATCGAAGTATTGGATTGCATAGGCTAACACTGGGGTTGGTAATTTGCGTGGAAGTAAGTAGGCTTTAATGCCTGCACCCGCCATAATTTCTGCGGTATCGCGTGCGAACACATCCGAATTTTTACGACCATCGTAACCAATTACAATAGATGGCTCTTTATCGTAGCCTTTTAAGTATTCCGCTAAACCGCCCGCAGCTTGTGCCACTAATACACGGTTCATCCCCATTGAGCCTGCCTGCAAACGACCACGCAAGCCTGCTGTGCCAAATTGTAAGCGACCATTAAAACGGTTTGCTAATTCTGCTTGTACATCCGCTTTTCCTGCTTTTGCCTGTGCAATCAGTTGCTCTAACTCTGCACGAGTTTCTTGATCTGGGTCTTGATTTAACCAGTTTTGAGCTGTAGTGAAAAGTGTCTCCATAACAAATCCTCTGTAATTTGATTGTGAATAAATACCTCAGATAGATTAGCTGAAAAGCGGTTGGATTGACACGATTTTTTGCAAAATTCTATTGGTTTTTTGATAAAGATAAAAGAATGGAAAAACGAAAACGATTGGGAAGAAAAAACAGCCCCAAAGGGGCTGTTATAGTTAACTGAAAAGTAAAATGTAGAAATTATAAGCCTATAATCTTCCAGCGATTGTGTGAAACACCTTCCACTTTGCCTTTTTTCACGTTAGAGATGTAGTCGATCATCATATTTTGGATCGTGCCTTTCTCTTGGCCCATTGCCACTTTAGATTCCCAAAGGGTTGGGATTTGCTGACCTTCCCAAATACCGCCTTTTTTAGTCATTTGACCGAAGCGATAAGAGTTCATACCAAGTTTGATTTTCATATCATCAGTTACAGGAGTACCATCAGCAAGTTTCAGATCGACAATTTTTTCACCGCTTGGTTTGCGTAAGTCGATGTTGTAGCTCACCCCCCAAAAATATCAAACGTCACATATTTCGATTTTTTACGCTCTGCATTGTAACGGTATTCTGTATCACCTGATTGAATAGTGTCGAAGTAGGTTGGTGGTGAATATCACAATAAAAAAATCCCCCTCTTTAGAAAAGAGGGGGTAGGGGAAATTTGATAACGATGTTCAATTCTCAGATGAACTCCGTTTTCATTTCTGCCAAATCTCCCCCTGCCGCTCTTTGCTAAAGAGGGGAGTATTAAAAGACAGCATCTCAATCAGCGGTTCAAATTGAGCCACAGAACGCAAATCCAACCAAAATTTTTTATCTGCAAAACGCCCGATAATCGGGGTCGGTAATTGTTTAAACTGTTGCTCTAATGCTAATAAATCGCTCTGTTTTTCACTCTCGATTGTAACAGCAACAGAGGGAAGTTTTTCCGTTGGCAAAGCCCCACTGCCAATCTGGGCAAGGCTTGGTTCAACTTGCAAAATATAGCGTGAATTTAACCGCTTGCCTAATACTTCTTTGAGCTTTTCTGCTCGGATTTTCAGCAAATCAACCGATTGCGTGAGCAAATTCAAAGTCGGTAAAGTTTCAGACAATTTTTCAGGTAAAAGATATTGGCGAAGGGTCGCCTCCAACGCCGATAAAATCACTTTATCGCAACGCAACACACGCTTAAGTGGATGAGTTTGCAGTTCCTCAATCCATTCTTTTTTGCCGACAATAATGCCCGCTTGCGGCCCACCTAAGAGCTTATCGCCCGAGAAGGAAACCAAATCCACGCCCGCTGCGACTTTCTGTTGCACCATCGGCTCGGCAGGTAAACCAAGCGATGTCATATCGGTCAGTGAGCCACTGCCTAAATCGCTTATTACTGGCAAGCCAAACTCTTTTCCAAGTGCGACTAATTCTTCTTCTGGCACGGAACTGGTAAAGCCCTCAATATGATAATTGCTGGTGTGCACCTTCATCAAAAAGGCGGTGTTTTCATTGATTGCGTTGCGATAATCTTTAAGATGTGTGCGGTTGGTCGTGCCGATTTCCACTAGCTTACACCCCGCCTGCAACATAATATCGGGAATGCGAAATGCCCCACCAATTTCGACCAATTCCCCCCTTGAGACAATCACTTCTTTATCTTTAGCGAAAGTTGCCAATATCAGCAACACCGCCGCCGCATTGTTATTTACCACGCAAGCCGCTTCTGCTCCTGTGATTTTGGCAACCAGCTCAGAAATATAGAGATCACGATGCGATCTTCTACCTTCATCAATATCAAACTCCAATGCCACATTATTTTGCATCGCACAGGTTGCCGCTTGAATTGCCGCTTCTGACCATAATCCCCGCCCCAAATTCGTATGCAACACCGTGCCCGTTAAGTTAAACACAGGGCGAAGTTGCACCGATTGCAATTGGGAAAGGGAATGGAAAAGCTGTGCAAAAAGCGTGGTTTCATTGGTCAAAAAATCGGGCAAGGAATGATGATGTAGGATGTGAGAGCGAGCCTGTTCAATCAATAAACGTAGCTGCTCGACCACGGCTTGATGTCCAAATTGTTGAATAAAATCGACCGCTTGTGGCTGTTTGAGTAGCTTATCGACCGACGGGATTTGACGAAATAAATGTTGCATAGCCAAGAATTGAGAAATCTAAACGTTGGATAATTCTAATAAATAAAGTAGAATATAGCTACTTTTAAAACGGAAGGTCGTCATCTCTGGTGAGGTGGCAGGACTTCAAATCCTGTTGAGGACGCCAGCGTTCTCGGGTGGGTTCGACTCCCATGACCTTCCGCCAAATGCTTTTCAAGTCTCATTTCTAACCAAATTCACTCGTAGGGACAGGGTTTATCCCTGTCCTTTATTTTATAAGAAAAGGGAAGGAATAACTCCCCTTCCCTACGAATATCATTCAAAGGAAAATTTATGACCCAATCCATTTGCATTATTACAGGCAGCACCTTAGGTGGTGCAGAATATGTTGCCGATCATCTTGAAAGTTGCTTAACCGCCAAAGGCTTTAATGTTGAACTTTTTAATCACGCAACGCTGGTAGACATTCAATCGCAACCCATTTTAATCATAGTGACTTCAACCCACGGTGCAGGCGAACTACCTGATAATATCAAGCCTTTGTTTGAAGAACTCGAAAATCAACCGCTTGATTTTAGCCAAATGAAGTTTGGTGTTGTTGGTCTTGGAAGCTCTGATTACGACACCTTCTGTCACGCGGTGGATATTGTTGAAAATACTTTAAAGGCAAAAGGTGCAACACAGATGTGCGACTCGGAACGTATTGATACCGTGACCAATTTCGAACACGATGAAACGGCAGAAAATTGGTTAGAAAGATTTTTAGCGAAGTTGTAAGCGGTCAGATTTTTATTCTTTTTTGCAAAACAAAGCCCTTAGGATTTATATTTTGTAGGCTTTAGAATGGAGAATTAGAGAATCAAGATGTTACATCTCAAATGCGATATTCGCTATAAATTATACACTTGAAACAAGAGTATTTTAATTATATTAATAAGTAAAAAATTGAGGAAAAAAATAATGAAGATAAAAAATATCAATATATGTAACTGGAGATCAATAAAAAATACTGTTCTTTCTGCTAATGATCTTATGATCATAATAGGACAAAACAATCATGGAAAGTCGAATTTATTATCATCTATCTTATTTTTCTTTGGTGAAATAAAAGCCCAAAATCTAGACTTTCATCTAGGCAGTAAGGAATTATATGTTGAAGTAGAATTTTATGAACTAGATCAACAAGATAAAATAACATTCAAGAAATACCTTACTAAAGAAAACACAATCAAAGTTAGGAAAACAGCTTACTATAATGGTAGCTTCGAATATCAAGGATGGATAGAAACTTGTAATGACGATTTTTTAAAAGAAGAGAATGCTAGTGCCTATACAAAAAGAGAGGTTGCTATGTCATTACCATTCTATAAATACTTACCCCACAATGGCAGAATAAGTAAACAAGACATAATAAATGCTCAGTTAAAATATATAGAAGAAGAAAGAGAAAATGTTTCATTTGAGTATATATTAGAAAATAATAATTTTCTAGGACTTAAATCTGTTGCTAAAGGAATTTTTGGTGAAGTTTATTTTCTACCAGCTCTTAAAAATGCAAACGAGGATTTTAGTTCTAAAGACAGTAGTATATTCAGTAATTTACTTTCTGAAATGATAAACTTAATGTCAGATAGTAATCCTGAGTGGATGAAATCTAAAGAACAACTTTCATCTTTATTTTCTTCATTTAATAAATATATTGATGGTAAAGAAAATAATAATAGACCAATACAACTAACAGATTTAGAAGCTGCACTATCTAATGAACTAAAACCTTGGAATGCGGAATTTGATATAGAGATACTGACACCTGATATTGAAAGTATTTTCAAAACGAGTGCATCGGTTCAAATTAATGATGGAGCAAGAACTGATATTTCACATAAAGGACACGGATTACAAAGAGCGGTAACTATTGCTCTTATACAATTATTAGCAAAAAAACAAATTGCTAAAAAAACCGAACAACCGCTATCAAATAGATCCTCCTCAAAATCGCGTTTTTTTATATTTGAAGAGCCAGAATTATACTTACACCCACAAGCACAAAGAGCACTATTCGATTCTTTAGTCTATTTGTCTGAATCAGGAAATCAAGTAATCCTTTGTACCCACTCAAGTGGGCTAATTGATATAAATCAATATAAATCAATTTATATTATTAAAAAAGAAAATAATCATCTAGGGAGCCAAGTTACCCAATGTAATGAGGATTTATTTGATGGCAATGATAGAGATAACTGGAACTTATCATATTGGATAAATCCAGATAGAAGTGAATTATTTTTTGCAGAGAAAGTCATTTTAGTTGAAGGTCCAACTGAAAAAGCTATTATACCTGCACTAGCAAAAAGAATAAATACTTTCAAATATACTCACACTATTATTGATTGTGCATCTAAAGATAATATTCCTTTATATATGAAACTCTTAAATAAATTCGGGATACCTTATATTGCTATATATGATAAAGATCATCAAAATAAAAAAAACCAAGATGCTAAGAATAATGCCGATAAATCATCGGCTAGAATTGAAAACGAATTAAATTGTGATTTAGGTAGCACAGTTATTCTAATTAATGATATTGAAGAGGAGCTAGGTTATGAAAGTGGAAATTCAGGTAAGCCTTTTGAAGCATTAAAATATATCAATTCTCCTAACTTTATATTAACCAAAGAATTAGAAGATAAAATAAAGAAAATATATCAATAAACAAAACCCTCAAAACTTTCCAGTTCTGAGGGCTTTTCTCTATCTAATCGGTGGGCTAGAAACCCACCCTACGGATTACTCTTCTGCATCCATCTCTGCATTTAATAACGCAGCCAAGCTTTGGGTTGCGTCGTCAGCGACGAACTCAAATTCTTCTTCAATGTCTGCATCAGTAGCAAAGCTGTTAGTTGGATTTGCAAAAGTTTCTGCAAAATCAACCGCTTGTCCTGCAGCTGCCGCAGCACGTTTTTCTGCACGTGCTTTGTGGTAAGCAAAACCTGTACCCGCTGGGATTAAACGACCCACGATGACGTTCTCTTTCAAGCCACGTAATTCGTCTTGTTTACCCGCCACCGCTGCTTCAGTTAATACGCGTGTAGTTTCTTGGAACGATGCTGCTGAGATGAATGACTCAGTCGCAAGCGATGCTTTGGTGATACCTAGCAATTCACGTTCAAATTCTACCAACGGTTTGCCTTCGGCTGCACGTTTGCGGTTTGCAATTTTCACGCGTGCCACTTCCACTTGTTCCCCTTCAAGGAATTCTGAGTCGTAAGCGTTGGTGATGATTGCTTTACGCAACATTTGGCGAACGATAACTTCGATGTGTTTATCGTTAATTTTTACCCCTTGTAAGCGGTAAACTTCTTGTACTTCGTTCACGATGTAGTTGGTTACTGCATGTACGCCACGTAAACGTAAGATATCGTGTGGTGTTTCCGCACCATCAGAAATCACGTCACCACGTTGTACCATTTCGCCTTCGAATACGTTGAGCTGACGCCACTTTGGAATCATTTCTTCGTATGCTTCGCCCTCTGCAGGAGTGATTACTAAGCGGCGTTTACCTTTGGTTTCTTTACCAAATGAAACGATACCTGAAATTTCCGCTAGGATTGCTGGCTCTTTAGGTTTACGTGCTTCGAATAAATCTGCAACGCGTGGAAGACCACCGGTAATATCTTTCGTACCCACAGATTCTTGTGGAATACGTGCTAATGCTTCACCCACTGCGATTTCTGCACCATCGTCTAAGGTTACAATCGCTTTACCTGGTAAGAAGTATTGTGCAGGAACATCTGTGCCAGGGATTAAGATATCATTACCGTTTGCATCCACTAAGCGTAATGCTGGGCGTAAATCTTTACCTGCAGTTGCACGCTCACCCACATCTTGTACCACGATAGATGATAAACCTGTTAATTCATCCGTTTGACGAGTAACGGTTAAACCATCGACGATGTCGCTGAATTGGATGCGACCTGATACCTCCGAGATAACTGGCATAGTATGTGGATCCCAGTTCGCTACCACTTCGCCTACTGCCACTTCATCGCCGTCGTGTTTAGAAAGCACTGCACCGTAAGGAACTTTATAGTTCTCTTTGGTACGGCCAAATGTGTCAATCACAGTTAATTCAGTATTACGTGAAGTTAATACCAACTTACCATCTTTGTTAGTAACGAATTTCGCGTTTGCTAACTTGATCGTACCGTTGTTTTTCACTTGTACGCTAGACTCTTTGGCTGCCGCAGATGCCGCACCACCGATGTGGAACGTACGCATGGTTAACTGTGTACCTGGCTCACCGATTGACTGTGCCGCAATAACACCTACTGCTTCACCTTGGTTGATTAAGTGCCCGCGTGCCAAGTCACGTCCGTAACATTTCGCACACACACCGAAATCGGTGTCACAAGTTACAACAGAACGTACTTTGATGCTATCAACAGAGTTCTCATCAATCACATCACACCATTTCTCATCGATTAAGGTGTTACGCGGAATTAATACTTCTTCTGAACCTGGTTTTAATACATCTTCAGCCGCTACACGACCTAATACTAATTCGCGTAATGGTACTTTTTCATCACCACCCTCAATGTGTGGCGTCATTACGATACCTTCTGAAGTACCACAATCGTCTTCGATGATTACTAAGTCTTGTGCTACGTCTACTAAACGACGAGTTAAGTAACCAGAGTTCGCAGTTTTCAACGCCGTATCGGCAAGACCTTTACGTGCACCGTGGGTTGAAATAAAGTACTGAAGAACGTTCAAGCCTTCACGGAAGTTCGCCGTAATTGGGGTTTCGATGATCGAGCCATCTGGACGAGCCATCAAACCACGCATACCTGCTAACTGACGAATCTGTGCTGCAGAACCACGTGCACCAGAGTCCGCCATCATAAAAATGCTGTTGAATGAAGCTTGTTTTTCTGGGTTACCTTCACGGTTAATCACTTCTTCCGTTGAAAGGTTATCCATCATCGCTTTTGCCACGCGTTCGTTCGCCGCTGCCCAAATATCGATTACTTTGTTATAACGCTCACCTACGGTTACAAGACCTGAGTTAAATTGCTCTTGGATCTCAGCAACTTCAGCTTCTGCTGCACGGATGATCTCTTCTTTTTGTGCTGGGATCACCATATCGTTGATACCCACTGATGCACCAGAACGTGCCGCATATGCGAAACCTGTGTACATTACTTGGTCAGCAAGTAATACAGACTCTTTCAAGCCTAAACGACGGTAACATTCGTTGATGAGCTTAGAAATCGCTTTTTTACCTAACGTTTGGTTGAATAATTTGTATGGCATACCTTTCGGTGCGATCATCCATAAAATTGCACGACCAACTGTGGTGTCGATTAATGAAGTTTTTGGTTCAAATTCGCCCGCTTCATTTTTCACATATTCAGTAATACGTACTTTAACACGTGAATGTAACTCTGCTTGACCTGTACGATAGGCTTTTTCCGCCTCGCGTGGGTCTAAGAAGTACATTCCTTCACCTTTACCGTTTACTTTCTCACGAGTCATATAGTACAAACCTAATACAACGTCTTGAGATGGAACGATAATTGGGTCACCACTTGCTGGTGAAAGTACGTTGTTGGTTGACATCATTAACGCACGTGCTTCTAACTGTGCCTCTAACGTTAATGGTACGTGTACCGCCATTTGGTCACCATCGAAGTCCGCATTGAACGCCGCACAAACAAGTGGGTGTAACTGGATTGCTTTACCTTCGATAAGGATTGGTTCGAACGCCTGAATACCTAAACGGTGAAGGGTTGGTGCACGGTTAAGAAGAATCGGGTGTTCGCGGATAACTTCTGCAAGAATATCCCATACGATCGGCTCTTCACGCTCAACCATTTTCTTCGCAGCTTTGATTGTTGATGCAATGCCACGGTTTTCTAATTTTGAGTAAATAAATGGACGGAATAATTCCAATGCCATTTTTTTCGGCAAACCACATTGGTGAAGACGTAAGTATGGACCTACGGTAATTACCGAACGACCAGAATAGTCTACACGTTTACCTAACAAGTTCTGACGGAAACGACCTTGTTTACCCTTGATCATATCGGCAAGAGATTTTAATGGACGTTTGTTTGAACCTGTAATTGCACGACCACGACGACCGTTGTCTAATAACGCATCTACAGACTCTTGTAACATACGTTTTTCGTTACGTACGATGATATCTGGTGCTACGAGGTCTAATAAGCGTTTTAAACGGTTATTACGGTTGATCACACGACGGTATAAATCGTTTAAGTCTGAAGTCGCAAAACGACCACCATCAAGTGGTACTAATGGACGTAAATCTGGTGGAAGCACTGGTAACACAGTCATTACCATCCACTCTGGTTTGTTGCCAGATTGCTGGAATGCTTCTAATAATTTTAAACGTTTCGTGATTTTTTTGCGTTTGGTTTCCGAGTTAGTTTCTTGTAACTCTTCACGCATCATCTCACATTGGTGCTCTAAATCCATATCGCGTAATAATGCTTGGATACCTTCTGCACCCATTTTCGCATCGAATTCATCACCCCAACGCTCTTCTGCATCCATGAACTGTTCTTCAGTTAATAACTGACCTTTTTCTAAATCAGTCATGCCTGGTTCTGTTACCACATAGCTTTCGAAATAAAGCACACGTTCAATATCACGCAATGGCATATCTAAAATCAAACCGATACGGGACGGTAATGATTTTAAGAACCAGATATGTGCCACAGGGCAAGCTAATTCGATATGACCCATACGATCACGACGAACTTTAGTTTGGGTGACTTCAACGCCACATTTTTCACAAATTACACCGCGATGTTTTAAGCGTTTGTATTTGCCACATAAACATTCGTAATCTTTTACCGGCCCGAAAATACGTGCACAGAAAAGACCATCACGCTCAGGTTTAAAGGTACGGTAATTGATGGTTTCTGGTTTTTTCACTTCACCAAAAGACCAAGAACGAATCTTATCTGGTGAGGCTAAACCGATTTTAATTACATCAAAATCATCATTTGATTTAGATTGTGCTTTTAAAAACTTAACTAAGTCTTTCACTTTTTGCCCCTAGTTTGAGGTTGTTTTGCTTGGCAGGCTTCGCCCACCTTATAAAATTTTTTCGATTGCAAGCGGTTCGATTTGTAAAATCTTTTGCAAATTTGACCGCTTGTTCCAGTCCCCCTCTTTAGTAAAGAGGGATTAGGGGAGATTTGGCAGAAGTAAAAACGGAGTACATTGGGAAATTTCACATTGCTATCAAGCCTCCCACCCCTCTTTGCTAAAGAAGGGAGCTTTTCTTTCTCCGTTAACCTCTAATTACGCCTCATCCAACTCCATATCAATCGCTAATGCACGGATTTCTTTGGTGATTACGTTGAACGACTCTGGAATACCTGGTTCCATGTAGTGCGTGCCATCCACGATGTTTTTATACATCTTCGTACGACCGTTCACGTCATCCGATTTCACAGTTAGCATTTCTTGAAGTGTGTAAGCCGCACCATATGCTTCTAATGCCCAAACCTCCATCTCACCGAAACGCTGACCACCGAATTGTGCTTTACCACCAAGCGGTTGTTGAGTAACAAGACTATAAGAACCTGTTGAACGAGCGTGCATTTTATCATCAACTAAGTGGTTCAATTTGAGCATATACATGTAACCTACGGTTACAGGACGCTCGAATTTCTCCCCTGTGCGACCATCAAATAAGGTAATTTGACCTGATGTTGGTAAGCCGCCAAGTTCTAATAAGCCTTTGATTTCGCTTTCGTGTGCACCATCAAACACTGGTGTTGCAAGCGGTAAACCTTTACGGAGATTTTCAGCTAAACGCATAATCTCTTCATCAGAGAAGGTGCTTAAATCCACTTTTTGTGAACCGTGACCTAAATCATACGCTTTTTGGATATATTCACGTAATTTCGCCACTGATTGTTGCTGTTTAATCATCGCATTGATTTGGTCACCGATACCTTTCGCCGCTAAACCTAAGTGGGTTTCTAAGATCTGACCGATGTTCATACGTGATGGAACGCCCAGAGGGTTCAACACGATTTCCACAGGCTGACCGTTTTCGTCGTATGGCATATCTTCAACTGGGTTGATTTTTGAGATAACCCCTTTGTTACCGTGACGACCCGCCATTTTATCCCCTGGTTGGATTTGGCGTTTCACAGCAAGATATACTTTCACCACTTTTAACACGCCAGGAGCTAAATCATCGCCTTGAATAATCTTGTTACGTTTCACTTCAAGTTTACGTTCGAACTCTTTGCGTAATTCATCATATTGTTCTGCAAGTTGTTCTAATTGGTTTTGTTTCGCTTCATCTTCAAGCGTTTGTTCTAACCATTTTTCACGGTTTACGCCATCTAATGTTGCTTCAGCAATGCCACCTTCCACTAAAAGGCTACGTACACGTGCGAATAAGCCCGCCTCTAAGATCTCTAACTCTTCGGTTAAGTCTTTTTTCGCTTCACGAAGCTGCATTTCTTCGATTTCTAATGCACGTTTATCTTTTTGTACACCATCACGCGTGAAGACTTGAACATCGATAACCGTACCTGAAGTGCCGTTTGGTACGCGTAATGAAGAGTCTTTTACATCAGATGCTTTCTCACCAAAGATTGCACGTAAAAGTTTTTCTTCTGGCGTTAATTGGGTTTCGCCTTTAGGGGTTACTTTACCCACTAAGATGTCGCCACCTTTGACTTCCGCACCCACATAAACGATACCTGATTCATCTAGTTTGCTTAATGCAGATTCACCCACATTTGGAATATCCGCGGTGATCTCTTCCGCACCTAACTTGGTATCACGTGCTACACAAGATAATTCTTGAATATGGATTGTCGTGAAGCGATCTTCTTGAACCACACGCTCAGACACTAACATTGAGTCTTCGAAGTTATAACCATTCCAAGGCATGAACGCCACGCGAATGTTTTGACCTAACGCTAATTCACCTAAGTCTGTTGAAGGACCGTCTGCTAAGATCTCACCACGTGCTACTGGCTCACCTAAATTCACACAAGGAATTTGGTTAATACAGGTGTTTTGGTTTGAACGGGTGTATTTGATTAAGTTGTAAATGTCGATACCCGCTTCGCCTGGGATCGTTTCATCTTCATTGACTTTCACCACGATACGTGATGCGTCAACGTATTGCACCACACCACCGCGTTTTGCAACTACAGCCACACCAGAGTCAAGTGCAATTGGTTTTTCCATACCCGTACCAACTAATGGTTTGTCCGCACGTAATGTTGGAACTGCTTGACGTTGCATGTTCGCACCCATCAACGCACGGTTCGCATCGTCGTGCTCAAGGAACGGAATCAATGCTGCCGCAACCGATACCACTTGTTGGGTTGAAATATCCATATAGTGAACATCTTCTGGTTTATATAAACCAGATTCGCCTTGTTCACGGCAGGTTACATAAGTATCGGTAAAGCGGAACTCTTCGTCTAAGTTTGAGTTCGCCTGTGCAATAACGTATTTACCTTCTTCAATCGCAGATAAGTACTCAATATCTTCGGTTACTTGACCATTCACCACTTTACGGAATGGGGTTTCTAAGAAGCCATAGTTATTAGTACGTGCATACACAGAAAGTGAGTTGATCAAACCGATGTTTGGACCCTCTGGGGTTTCGATTGGACATAAACGACCATAGTGGGTCGGGTGTACGTCTCGAACCTCAAAGCCTGCACGTTCACGGGTTAAACCGCCTGGGCCAAGTGCAGAGATACGACGTTTGTGTGTTACCTCCGAAAGCGGGTTATTTTGGTCCATAAATTGCGAAAGTTGTGATGAACCAAAGAACTCTTTTACTGCTGCAGAAATTGGTTTCGCATTGATTAAATCTTGTGGGGTAACACCGTCTAAATCGCCTAAAGATAAACGCTCACGCACTGCACGTTCTACACGTACTAAACCAATACGAAATTGGTTTTCTGCCATCTCGCCCACAGAGCGGATACGACGGTTACCTAAGTGATCAATATCGTCTACTTCACCACGACCATTACGGATTTCGATGAGTTTCTTCATCACACCGATGATGTCGTCGTTGCTTAATACGCCTGAATCTTCGCCTTTTGCAATGCCTAACGAGCGGTTGAATTTCATACGACCTACTGCTGATAAGTCATAACGCTCTGTTGAGAAGAACATATTATCGAATAAGCCTTCTGCAGCCTCTTTTGTTGGTGGCTCACCTGGACGCATCATACGATAGATTTCCACTAACGCTGATAAACGGTCGTAAGTTGGATCTACACGTAACGTTTCAGAAATATAAGGACCATGGTCTAAATCGTTCGTGAATAATACTTCGATCTCTTTGTAACCTGCCTGTGAAAGGTTCGCTAACATTTCTAAAGAGATTTCCATATTCGCAGGACAGATGATCTCGCCTGTTTCTAAATTCACATAGTCTTTCGCAGACACTTTGCCTACGATGTATTCCACTGGCACATCAATTTTGGTCACGCCTGCTTTCGCTAAATCACGCGTGTGTTTTGCCGTGATACGACGACCTTTTTCTACGTAAACTTTGCCATCTGCTTCAATGTCAAATAACGCTGTTTCACCACGTAAACGCTCAGCCACAAGTTCCATTTGTAACTTGTTATCGCTTGAAACGGTGAACTTCACTTTTTCGAAGAACATTGAAAGGATTTCTTCAGTCGTGTAGCCTAACGCACGAAGAATGATCGTTGCTGGTAATTTACGACGACGGTCGATACGTGCATATAAGTTATCTTTCGGATCGAACTCGAAATCTAACCAAGAACCACGGTAAGGAATAATACGTGCGTTATAAAGCACTT
>OGJJ01000563.1_pt1 | contig 33444 bp, 25 predicted proteins | sample 1572081 | NCBI WGS metagenome assembly OGJJ01 (sample SAMEA2582122, study PRJEB24529) | metagenome | biome: Human gut stool | place: China | collected 2011
TGGGCTATGTGCTCCATTGGGCTTTCAGCCCGTCCTTGCTAAATCCGAAACTTGAGTAAAGTTTGTTTTGTTGGTTGCCAACGTGGAGTAACTTTATAATCTCATAACCTCCAAACTGAAAACCTAATTATTAGAAAATCATATTAGTACATTAACTCATTAGCACATTAGCACATTAGCACATTAGCACATTAACTCATTAGCACATTCTCCCTTTATGGCAAATATGAAATCTTTGGCCAAGGACACGGCCATATATGGAATGTCAAGTATTATCGGACGTTTCTTAAATTATCTATTAGTTCCCCTCTACACAGCCAAGATTAGCGCAGCAAGTGGCGGCTATGGTGTTATTACCAATATGTATGCCTACACGGCCCTATTGCTGGTGATACTAACCTTCGGAATGGAGACTACCTTCTTCCGCTTTGTCAACAAAGAAGGGGAAGACGCACATAAGGTCTACACCACCGTACTTTGCATGGTGGGTTGCACCTCACTCCTATTCATCGCCTTAGTCATGGCCTTCATTCACCCCTTGAGCAGTCTCATGGGATATGCTGACCACCCTGCCTATGTATGGACCATGTTCGTAACCGTAGCTATTGATGCCTTCCAGTGCATACCCTTTGCTTACTTACGCTACAAGAAGCGCCCCATGAAGTTTGCCGCTTTCAAGCTATTGTTCATTCTGCTCAACATCTTGCTCAACGTACTCTACTACGTCGTATTAGGTGGCACCGAAGTAGGCTATGCTTTCTATATCAACTTAGTCTGCACTGCAAGCATCACCTTCTGTTTCTACAAAGAACTCAAAGAAGGCTTTATGGGCGATTTTGCTACTTGGAGCGAAACGAAACGCCTCATAGGCAAAATGCTGCGTTACAGTTGGCCCATACTCGTATTGGGCATTGCTGGTATCTTAAACCAAACGGCCGACAAGATTCTTTTCCCTTACATATATAAAGGCAACGACTCACACACACAATTGGGCATATACGGAGCAGCCTCAAAGATAGCTATGATTATGGCTATGATAACGCAAGCCTTCCGCTATGCCTACGAGCCATTTGTGTTTGGCAAGGCCAAGGACAAAGATAGCCGCGACACGTATGCCGCAGCTATGAAATACTTTCTAATCTTTACCTTACTGGCCTTCTTAGTTGTGATGGGCTACATCGACGTGTTGCGCCACATCATTGGCCGCGACTATTGGGACGGACTACGTGTCGTGCCTATTGTAATGGCTGCTGAAATTTTGATGGGCGTTTACTTCAATCTCTCTTTTTGGTACAAACTCATTGATCGTACGATTTGGGGAGCATGGTTCTCGGGCATAGGTTGTGTCGTACTGATTGCCGTAAACGTTATTTTTGTACCGCAGTATGGCTACATGGCCTGCGCTTGGGCGGGCTTTGCAGGGTATGGCACAGCGATGATACTCAGTTACTTCGTTGGGCAGAAGTACTACCCTATTAATTATCCGCTCAAGAGCATTGGCGTTTACGTTGCCATCACGCTATTATTCTTCGTCGTCATGCACTTGGCTGAGGTCTACGTACCCAACATGGCACTTCGATTAGCCATTAATACGGCTTGTATCGTACTCTTTGTAGCACACACCATACACTACGACTTTCCACTCTACAACCTACCTGTGGTGGGGAAGTACTTTAGAAAGTAGGGGTTAGAAGGTTAACCTTCTAACCTTCTAACCTTCTAACCTTCTAAACCCTTAACCCTACAAACGTTCCCCACTTATCCCCTCACCTTATGCAACATAACGAAACGACACTCCCATGTGGGCTACGCGTCATACACGAGTCCTCTGACTCTCCAGTACTCTATTGCGGCTACGTAGTGTGTGCTGGTACGCGACATGAAACTACCGATGATAGTGGCATGGCTCACTTTATTGAACACATGACCTTTAAAGGCACACAACGACGTCGTGCCAGTCAGATAACCAATGGATTAGAATGCGTTGGTGGTGACCTCAATGCTTTCACCACCAAGCAAGAGACGGTATATTATGCCACCGTACTTAAAGAAAACTTTATTCGTGCGGTTAGCCTATTAACTGACATCGTATTTCATAGCACTTATCCTCAAGCTGAGATTGACCGCGAGGTAGAGGTTATCTGTGATGAAATTGATAGTTACAAGGACTCTCCTTCTGAACTCATCTTTGACGAATTTGAAACGCTCATGTATCCGTCGCAACCCTTAGGGCGCGACATTCTTGGAAAAGCTGAACGCTTGCGACAATATACCACAGCCGATGCCTTACGCTTTGCTCGTCAATATTATCGACCAGAGAATGCCATATTTTACGTGTACGGCGACGTTGCATTTTCTACCATTGTGCGTCGGTTAGAACGTTTGCTACCCACCTCTGACTTTGCATCACTACCACCTTTCGTCCATAACGAACAACAAAGTCCAGCTCCCCAGATGTGTAGCAACATTCACCGTATTGAACGAGGCACTCACCAAGCCCACGTCCTAATTGGCGGCCCCACCTTTGCAGGCACCGATTCTCGCCGCTTTGCGCTTGTTCTACTCAATAATATATTAGGTGGCCCTGGCATGAACTCGCGCCTTAACATCTCTATGCGCGAGAGAGCTGGTTTGGTCTATAGTGTTGATAGCTACTTAAACACTTATCCCGACACAGGCTTTTGGAATGTATACTTTGGTTGCGACACGCATGACACCTCACGCTGTAGCCGACTATTACGACGCGAACTGGATAAGTTGATGAACAAACCGCTTTGCCCCGCTACTCTCAATGCGGCCAAGAAGCAACTCTGTGGACAAATAGGCATTTCGACCGATTCCTCTGAAGCTTATGCTTTAGCTTTAGGTAAAACCTATGCACACTATAATCGCTATCGTTCCGTGCCTGACATCATCAATGCCATTCAGCAGGTTAAAGCTGAAGATATGCAGGAAGTGGCCCAAGAGGTGTACCAAGCCGAACGGCTTACAACTTTGATGTATGTGTAAGACTTCTGGTTGATTTAATAACTGTGGGGCCTCTCCTCCTAACCTCTTCCCCGACTGGGGAAGGGTAGGGGAGAGGCCCCAGTTTAATCACTCGTCCTCTGGACTTGAAGCTTCAATGATATCCTTTATGCTTTGCCAAATGTTACGACAAGCTGCTACACATGCCATAACGATGAAGCGACCTGTTAACACCGTGTAGTGACACAAACGCTGTCCCGAAACGACCAATAGACCAACGGCTTGCTTTTCGGTAATGGTAACGTGACTGGCCACACGGCGATAGCCCTCTAACCACAAAAGCGGAAGTGCTACTCCCACTATGGTATAAAGCAATACCCACAATACATTGCTCTGAGGTTGCAATACCGTGGGGTGACCGCCAACGGCCTCCCACGGCAAACCATAGAATGCAATCTTCAACGCACTTACCACCTTGAAGGCTACCAAATGGAAAGCAAATATATATAGTGTCCGATCGCCTATATAGAGCAGTGCTCGACGTGCCCAAAGGATATAACGATCAATAAGGCCACACGCCCATGCTAAAGCTATGAACGCTGCGATTGCAGGAATAGGCAACGCAAGGAAGTCGTACAAAGTACCATTCCATACCATACTTGAGGGAAAAGCGAAAGAAGCTACAATCAAGAGCAATGCACAAGGCACAGCCACCTGCCACGTAACAAGGTTCATCAACTTATACTGTCTAATCAAGAAACCTGCTGCCATAAACAGCAACCCCATTAGTTCACGATATCCTCCTTGCATGACACCTGTCATGGTGAGTCCTGTCGTAACTTTCCAAAAGGTTAACACTAAAGCTGTGCCTAATATGCCCCATCCCACTTGTTTATGACTAACGAAGTGTTCACTACGGCTGAATACTTTAAACAAGAGTAAGAAGAGTAAACTCGCTATAAGTAAGGCACGAAAGAACCAAAAGGTGCCACAAAAGAATTCGTTATAGCCTGACATGTTAAACACGATACTCCACAAGTGCTGGCTCCATTCATGCCACGTGTAGGGGTGAAGCACTCCACCACCCGCATTGCCATATTGCTCACTGAGCAGTCCTAAAGGGAATAGTAAATTGTGTATGACTAAGAAGAACACACTCCAACGCAAGAAAGGCCAATAGAGTCCCTTGAAGCGATGAAGTACAAAGGTGCGTTCATCGGTTAAGTACTTGGTGTGAAAGAAGTAACCCGCGCACATAAAGAATATGGGGACGTGGAATATAAAAACAAAGTCAAATAGCCACCCTCTTATGCCCGCATGCGACATGACTACGCATATAATCGCTATGGCTTTTAGTAAAGTAAAACGCGTAGAGCGCTCTTCGTCCTTACTGGCCGCAACAGTCGTAGACGCATCTACAGAAGAAACATCTACTTTGGTTCTTTCTCCTTCCGTCGGCAACGATTGCGCATCGAATTGTTGCTCTGTCACTTTCTGTTCTACCTCTGACTGCATCGTAAGAGGTGCTTCGTCCTCTTCTGGTAGCTTTTGAATATTGTCGTTTATCATCTTGGTGTGTGTCTTATACTTTTTTATCCTTATCGTTTGGCATTTGCAGCACAAACTCGCCTAAACCACTATTGTCGCCCTCCTTCTTATCACACTTTACGAAGGGTGTGAGGAAGTGGAATATCCAGCATTTCGTTTTCTTCCAAGTGCCCCAATTCTTCCATATCTCAGGAGTGAGTAAGAAGCAACGGTTGTCACGATCGTTATAAAATATCTGTTGCAACTGCCCCGTTGTGTAGCGGTCGGCTACTAAAAGGTTGCATTCATAATCGAACGACAAACTGCGACTATTCAAATTGGCCGAACCGACAAACGAATAGAGGCTATCGACCATCATTATCTTGCTATGATGAAATCCTCCTGTAAAGAAGTAAATCTTTACGCCTTCCTTCATCAAGCGATGAGCATTGTATTCCACGACACGAGGCGTAATGGGTATGTCGCTCTTGGCCGACACCATTACTTGCACGTCTACTCCACGACGTGCAGCCCGCTTCAAGGCGCGCTTGATATGACGACAAAGTGTAAAATAGGGATTAATAATGAGCACTTGGTGTTCGGCATGTTCGATTGCATGGACGAACGTGTCGTGAATGATGCGGGGAGAAGTGATGGGATCACGATTAACTACACCAACAATCTTTTGTCCTGCTGTGGGCGTAGTGTCTTGTTTCAGCATGCCAAAGGTGTCGCGTGCATCGCGCTCACCAGGATAATAATTGGGGCCTTGAACCTCCTGATGAGTAACTTGGTTCCAAAAGTTGATGAACACTTTTTGGAGTTCTGCCACAGCTTCACCCTCAACACGGGTATGTATGTCGCGCCATTCACCAAACTCTGGTTTACCTGTGATATAATAATCGGCTACATTCATGCCACCCGTATAGGCCACTACGCCATCGATGACCACTATCTTACGATGGTCGCGATGCAACACGTGATTTACCCACGGAAAGCGCAACGGGTCAAACTCATATATTTCGACACCTCGTGCACGAAGGCTATCAAGGTGGCGCGCACGCAACGGACGATTATTCGAACTATTACCAAAGCCATCGAACAAGGCGCGTACCTTTACGCCCTCTGCTGCCTTTTGCACTAAGATGGCAAACAATTCTTTCGATATGGAGTCATTGCGAAAGTTGAAATACTCTAAGTGAATGCTCTGTTTAGCAGCACGTAGGGCTGGTAAAAGATCGGCAAACTTTTCCTTACCCGTCTTAAATATAATGACACGATTATTGTCCGTAAACTTTACGTCAAACTCTGTTTGCAAATAATTTACGATATCAAGATCGCTCTGTTTGGTAGGGCGGCAATGCTGTGCCAACGCGGGCAGGTAAATGAAATGGCTCAATAGTAATAGAAATAGGCAAAGGCTCATTCGCATGGAAGCAAAGGCCACTACCTTTTTATTATATGGGTGAAACATTTAATTATATTGTCATACTCTCCTCCCCTTACTCGCAGCTCAGTACACAAGAAGGAGGGACATTTCCTAAAACCTAAGTTAATGGCAAAGATAGTGCAAGGCGAGCGCAGAACGTCAAGCTTGCTTGAACGTTATGCTGAGCCGCCGCCTATCTTATGCAAAGATAGTGCAAGGCGAGCGCTCTAAAAAGGAAAATGCTATTTTTATTTTCAAAGTCAAGCCACAGTTCGTCTTATTGAACTTCTCTATAAACTGCAATTTGTTTTCCTAATTGGGGGGCGGGTTTGTAACCCGCGGCAGCAGCATGTTGTAGATATTCAAAACATTCTGCTGCTGCCGCGGGGTACAAACCCGCCCCCCAATTAGCCCGCCCCCCAATTAGGCAGATAAATTGCTGTTTGTTAAAATCGAGACTATAATAATACAATAGTGGCTCAACACTCACTTGTGTTGAGCCACTATAAGGTTGCTAAGTGTAGCATGCGTTTAATTAAAATGGTTGTTAGTAAGACGCAAAAGTGGCGCATTTACTACACTGAATTTCGAAAAAACGCAATATCTCTTTATATTTTTCTATCATTATCCAGCGTAAATGGCAAAGATAGTAGGTATCTTATTGATATCGGGAAGAGGCGTTTGTTTCCACTCTTTAACCGTTTTTGATTGTATAAATTCTTGCTCCGTAGTAAGCCCTGAGGCTATACAGAGACGAGTGCGAGGATTACAAGTTGAAAGTATATCAGCAATGATTTTATGATTGCGGTATGGAGTCTCAATGAACAGTTGCGTTTGGTGTTCAGCTGCAGAGCGGCTTTCGAGTTGCTTAAGTCGTTTAGCACGGTCGGAAGGGTTTATGGGTAAGTAGCCATGAAAGGCGAAACTTTGGCCGTTAAACCCAGATCCCATAACGGCTAAAAGAATAGATGAAGGCCCCACAAGCGGTACTACGTGTAATCCCTCGCGTTGTGCGATAGCTACTACGTCTGTCCCAGGATCGGCCACAGCAGGACATCCCGCTTCGCTAATTACTCCCACCGACTCGCCAGCGCGGAGTGGGTCAAGATATTTGCTAAAACGTGCTGTGTCAGCATGCTTTCCCATGGGGTAGAAGGTAAGTTCATCGATATTGATGTTACGGTCCACTTGTTTGAGGAAACGGCGCGCGGTGCGTACCTCCTCAACGATAAAGTGACGTATGCTGAGTATTATCTCCTTATTATAGGCAGGCAAAACGTTGGATAAAGGAGTTTCGCCTAATGTGACAGGTATGAGATAGAGTGAAGCCATTATTTTTGCTTATGTTGGGACTATTGTTGATATTTACTCTCGTTGAGCATACGTTGATAATCAGTGAAATGGAGCAATGAATCGAGACTTATCTCCGGGTGTTGCTGCATATAACTATCAACGATTTGCATGCCCACCCAAAGTCCAACTCCACGTGAGTGAGCGTCCTTAAAGTAAGGGTGTGCATCACTTGTCATCATAACAGACTTGCAAAGCATAGAGTCGGTAGTGTTCCACATTGTGGGTTGTCGCAAAATGTTCCAACAATAACTCTCGTGTTGAGTGTACCACTTTTTTGTAGCTGCTTGATAAGCGGCTACGTCTAAAGGTTTGCTATCAATCAATTGCGAAACGATCCAACCTAATTTGCCTTGATGTAATATCATGTTGCCAAGAGTAAACTCTTTTACCTGTTTGTGCAAGGGAAACTGTTGTGCTAAATAGAAGAATATACACTCTTGCACCATACGCGAAGGCTCCATGGTGACACGTTGGTTTTCGTAAAAGTATTTTTTGTAAGAAGGGTAGTTAGTGCCCAAGTATTTGTCAAGACTGATGCCTAATAAGCTATCGCCCACCACAATGCTTTGGTTAAAGGCAGAGTTTTGTGCATAGATACGAGGTGTGACGAAAGAAGACTGTTCACCCTTTAGTCGTGCAAAGGCTTGTTTGAGTTCCTTTTCGTAAGGTGTGAGGTCTTCAAAGCGTTGGGCAACGTCCTTGCGAAGTTGCGTTAAGGTAGGATTGTTGTAAAATGCTCGTAAGCTATCTTCTATTCCTTCTTGATCGGCGCGTCCCAATCGCAGCACATTCTCAATCAGAACACGGGTTTCGCGTGGAAACTCCGTATTCATTCTTTGCCAGAGTGCTATATTACCTGTACTGACATAATCATCAACAATACGGTCGTAGCGAACAATCCGTTGTGGGTTGCTCGCTTCATCCTTTATTAGGCTGCGGTCAAACTGACAGCTGGCAATGCAAAGTGAAAGTAAACCTATTTGCAAAGCCCGCATAATGTTACGCTTTTTTGTCAAAAATCTATAGTATTTAAAAATACACCATTTCTTTACAGTGCAAATTGTTCATGGTGCAAAGATAGTGCAAGGTGAGCGCAATGCAAAATGAAAGTTAAGAAAACTTTCATAAACTGCAATTTATAAGCCTCTCCCCCTAACCCCCTCCCCGACCGGGGAGGGGGTTAGGGGGAGAGGCTTATAAATTGCAGTTTATCTAAATTCGAATATATTAAGGTAGTAACATTTTCTTTACCGTCATGTTCTTTGACAATCGGCTCAGGTCGACATTACCTTTAATACCCTTTACGCGTCCAGCGTCGCTAAACTGCCAGAGATCGTAGTTGGCACCATTGATAATGGGAGGCGTGCGCCGATAGGCGGCAATGAAGAGGTAGTGGCGGTTGAAGCGTGGATTGAGATAAGTATTGTAGAAGTTTTGGTGCGTATAGATGATGGGCAACTTATTATAATGCTTCTTCACTAAGCGCACAAAGGTCATGAGACTATCTTGTAGTTGCTGCTTGCTCTTCCACCCCTTAAACTCCTCCACGTCAACAATTGGTGCAAGGTCCTGATACGTAAGGTTGGCTTGCGAGCGAAACCACGCAAACTGTTCATGTGCGGAACTACGTGCCGTGAAGTAGTGATAAATGCCTATCTTAAAGCCTTGTCGGTGTGCCTCACGCGCATTGTCAAGGTAGCGGCGGTCAATGTGGCCTGTGCCTTCGGTAGCCTTGATGAACACGTAGCGAATGTTCTTGTTGCTGCGTCGCACCGTCTTCCAGTCAATTGTACCATTGTGGCGCGACACGTCAATGCCGTCATACCCTGTACTATAGGGGCGAGTGTCAGTCGCCTCGCGGTGACAGGCACAAGCCGTAAAGAGTAGTAGTAATAGTAGCGGTAGAAAGTGTATATATTTCATACATTATGTTACTGGAAGTAGATGCGTTTTACACGCGTGCTGACAGAAGTAAGTACCTCGTAGGGAATCGTGTCGAGCACATCAGAGAGTACCGTTACGGGAAGGTTGTCGCCAAAGATCTCGACCGTGTCACCCTCGTGGCAGTCAATGTCGGTCACGTCGATCATGCAAACGTCCATACAGATATTGCCAATGTAGGGCGCCTTTTGTCCGTTCACCAAACAGTAGCAATGGCGATTTCCCAAGTGGCGGTTCAATCCGTCGGCATAGCCAATAGGTATGGCGGCAATGCGTGAGTCACGGTCAACGAACGAACGGCGCGAATAACCTATACTATCGCCTTTCGGCACATTGCGAATTTGTAGTATTGTGGTGCGCAATGACGTAACGTTGTGTAGTCGGCGGTTGTCAATCGGGTCGATGCCGTAAAGTCCCAAGCCAAGGCGTACCATGTCGAGGTGGCGTTCGGGAAAACGTTCAATGCCCGCACTGTTGCAGATGTGGCGCAACACCTTGTTGGGGAAGGCTGCTTGCAGTTGTCGTGAAGCCTTGTCGAAAATCTCAAATTGATGTTGTGAAAATTCATCAAAGTCGGGTGAGTCAGAACCCACAAAGTGTGAGAATACCGAACGCGGCACAATGGCCGTTTGACGTTTCAAGCGTTTAATCACTTCGGACACGTCGGTGACGGGATTAAATCCTAAGCGGTGCATGCCCGTGTCCAATTTAATATGAACGGGGAAGGCTTGAATGCCCTCCTTTTCGGCAGCATAAACCAATGCGTCGAGCAACTTAAAGTTATACACTTCAGGCTCTAAGTCGTATTGGAAGAGGGTATTGAAAGCCGTCATCTCAGGGTTCATTACGATGATACCCGTTGTGATGCCAGCACGACGCAGTTCTGCTCCCTCGTCGGCCACGGCCACGGCTAAGTAGTCCACGCCGCGATCTTGTAAGGTCTTAGCTATCTCAACCGAACCTGCTCCATAAGCCGAAGCCTTCACCATACACGTGATTTTGGTTTCGGGCTTCATAAACGAACGATAGAAGTTTAAGTTTTCAGTAATGGCCTCCAAGTTTACGTCAAGTGTCGTCTCGTGTACGCGCAGTGATAAGGCAGCTGTAATCTCTTCAAAACCAAACTTACGCGATCCCTTAATCAGCACCATCTCGTTCGATAGCGAGTCGAGCAGTCCGCTTTCTTTCAACGCTTCACTCGATTCGAAGAAAGTCTTCTTCACGTTGAAGAGGGAGTGAGCGGCCGATATTTCAGGACCGACACCGATCAGATGGTCAATGCCACGGTGATTGACCATATCGGCCACTTGGCTATAAAGTTCAACGACCGAAAGTCCCGTTTGCAGTATGTCAGAGAGAATAAGCGTCTTGTGCTTCTCTTGTTGCTCAGGACGGCGGTTCATAAAGTCAAGCGCAATATCGAGTGAAGCTACGTCAGAGTTGTAGCTATCGTTAATGAGCGTACACCCTCTCACACCTTGTATCACCTCGAGTCGCATAGCAATCGGTTCGAGTGTAGCCATACGCTCTGCAATCACCTCAGGTTGTAAGTGGAGATATAGGCAAGCTGCCAGACAATGGATGCAGTTTTGAATCGAGGCTTCGTCAGTAAAGGGAATGCGGAAGTCGTTCTCTGCGCCTAAGAAGCGGTAAGTAATATGCGTAGTGCGATCCTCCTTCTCAATGCTGCGAATGAAGAGAGGAGAGTCCGTGTTGCGCGTTGACCATGCTATGGCATCACCCGTGTAGAGTGAGACCGCCATGCATTCATTGATTACTTCGTCGTCGGCACAGTAAATCACCACTTCAGCATCTTTGAAGAGAGAAATCTTCTCTAAGCATTTCTCTTGAATAGTGGCAAAGTTCTCTTGATGTGCGGGGCCAATGTTGGTCATAATGCCGATGGTAGGCTGAATAATCGCTTTCAGTGCCTGCATCTCGCCCGGTTGAGAGATGCCCGCTTCGAATATGCCCACCTGTGAGTGTTCGTTGAGCAACCATACGCTCAGAGGTACACCCACTTGAGAGTTATATGAACGGGGCGAACGTGTTACGTTAAGTGAAGGAGAAAGTAATTGGTACAACCATTCTTTTACCACCGTTTTACCATTTGACCCTGTTACACCGATAATAGGCAGATCATATTCATCGCGGTGGCGCTCAGCCAAGCGTTGTAAGGCTTTCAGTGGACTTACAACGAGCAGGAAATTAGCGTCAGCATAATCCGTTTCGTAATTGCCAGGCACGTTGCCCACTACAAAGTTACGAACGCCACGTCGGTAGAGTTCGGCTATATAATGATGTCCGTCGCCCAACTTAGTGCGCAAGGCGAAGAAAAGTGTTGTCTCGGGAAAGGCCAGTGAGCGGCTGTCCGTTAGTAGCCAATCAATGCTCGCTTCGGCTGAGCCAAAGCGGCGTGCGCCGATAAGGGCGGTAATATTATCAATGGAGTAGTGCATAATTTATTGCAACTTTTTTATGGGTGGTTCTAATAATTCTGAAATAGGGATTTGTGCGCTATCGGAAGTGTATTTTTGAAAGTTTGTGAGGGAGCATAGCGGGCTATGTGACCGAACAAACTTTCAAAAAGACACTTTCGAGAGCGTACAAATCACATTTCAGAATAGCAGAACTCTAAAAACAGAATTTTTAGAACCACCCTTATATGAATGCAAAGTTAGTTGTTGCCTTTTTATTATGCAAGGAGTTGGTGAAACAAACTGCACTTGGAAAGCCTCTACATTCTGTTTCAGAATGCCCTAAATAGGCATTGGACTTACGTATATTTTACCAATGGTGCTTTTTGCTTTCATGTTTCATTTTTATGCTTCAACCTATTGATTATCAATGCTTTTGAAGGCTGAAACATACGACTTTTATGTTTCATTTTTAGTTTCAATGTTTCATTCAAAAAAAACACTGAGGGAGAAAAACAAAAACACTGTGGGAGCGATTCAAAAACACTGTGGGAGCGATAATGCGATCCCACAGAGGTTTGAAAAGTGAAACATGAAACTTAAAATGAAACATTGAAGTCGTATGTTTCATTTCCCTAAATGATTGATATTCAATAAGTTGAAACATAAAAATGAAACATGAAAGATAAATCAAAGGTTTTGAAAACGTATAGAGATGTGTGCGATAAACTGCATTTTGTCTGCCTAATTGGGGGGCGGGTTTGTAACCCGCGGCAGCAGCAGGTTTTGAGCATCTACTTATAGTCGCTTAGCGCGAGAACATACATAACATACTTATTTACATACATTACTCAATTTGTGCCAAGGCACAAATTGATACATACTGGCTACGCCCTTGCGCTTCAGCGACAATGTGATATATTGAGAATGCTTATAATTATCAACTGAAGTTTTGGATTTAACAAGGGCGGGCTGAATCCGAAACATCAGTAAAGAAAGATAGGCTGCGGCTCGGCAATAAAAACAAAAGCACACTTTTGTTTTGTCTTGAACGCTCCTTGCACTATCTTTGCATAGCTTTTTTGTAAGCATGGAAAACGATTTTTTTTGAGAAACGAAAGATTATCATGCGTATACTCTTTTTATCAGACATACATGGGTCACTGCCAGCACTCGATGCAGTGTTGCGCTATTATGATGCCCATCACTATGACCTCTTGGTCTTGTTAGGAGACATACTTAACTATGGACCACGCAATGGACTGTGTCAAGGACTCGACCCACAAGCCATTGCAGAACGATTGAACGAACGCGCGGCCAATATAGTGGCCGTTCGAGGCAACTGCGATTCGGAGGTAGATCAAATGTTGCTCAGCTTCCCTATTCAAAGTACCTATATGCTATTGGTTGATGAAGGCAAACGCTTCTTCATTACCCACGGCCACGTGTATAATGAGAAGAATATGCCCACAGCTCCCGCTTGCGACGTGTTCATTTATGGTCACACCCACCTACAAACGTTGCGCGAGGCCAATGCTGAGGCTGGTACCCCCATTATCGTCAACACGGGGTCGCCCACATTCCCCAAGGGAGGCAATCCCCCAACCTTTGCCACTTATGCCGAAGGCAACCTCGCTATTCGCACCCTTGATGGAACTGCGCTGAGCAGCCTGAAATTGTAATATTCCTCTTTCCTTTTCCCCATGAATAAGACATATACTTACGATGAGGCCTATCGCGCCTCACTTGAATACTTTGAAGGTGACGAATTAGCCGCCCGCGTGTGGGTGAACAAATATGCCATGAAGGATTCCTTTGGCAATATATATGAATGTTCACCACGCGACATGCACCACCGCATCGCGCGTGAGATAGCACGTATCGAACAGAAATATGCCAACCCTGTGAGCGAAGAAGAAGTGTTTCGTATGCTCGACCACTTCCGTTACCTCGTTCCAGCAGGTTCACCGATGACAGGCATCGGTAATGATTATCAGATAGCTTCCCTCTCCAACTGTTTTGTAATTGGCATAGACGGCAATGCTGACTCCTATGGTGCTATAATGAAGTTAGACGAGGAACAGGTGCAGCTTATGAAACGCCGTGGTGGCGTAGGACACGACCTCTCAGGTATACGCCCCAAGGGCTCACCTGTCAAAAATTCCGCTCTCACCTCAACAGGTATTGTACCCTTTATGGAGCGTTACAGCAACTCTACTCGTGAGGTGGCACAAGACGGACGTCGTGGTGCCTTGATGTTGAGTATCTCCGTACGTCACCCCGAGGCAGAGGACTTCATAGATGCCAAGATGACCGAAGGTAAGATAACGGGAGCCAACGTCAGTGTAAAACTTGATGACGAGTTTATGCGCTGCGCCATCGAAGGACGCCCCTATCACCAGCAGTTCCCCATCGATGATAGCGCCCCAATTATATTAGAAAAGGACATTGACGCCACCGCTTTGTGGAAGAAAATTGTACACAATGCGTGGAAAAGTGCTGAGCCTGGTGTGCTCTTCTGGGACACAATTCTGCGTGAAAGTATCCCCGACTGCTATGCCGACCTTGGGTTCCGTACCGTTAGTACCAATCCTTGTGGCGAAATTCCCCTCTGTCCCTACGATAGTTGCCGTCTCTTGGCTATCAACCTTTACAGTTATGTAAAACACCCCTTCACGCCGGAGGCTACGTTCGACTTCGAACTCTTCAAAGAACACGTCACGTTGGCACAGCGCTTTATGGACGATATCATCGACCTCGAACAAGAGAAGATTGACCATATCATTGCTAAGATAAAGTGCGATCCACAGAGCGATGAGGTAAAATATACAGAACTCCACCTTTGGGAGAAAATCAAGTACAAGACTGCGCAAGGTCGTCGTACCGGTGTAGGTATTACTGCTGAGGGGGATATGATAGCTGCTTTAGGATTGCGTTATGGCACAGAGGAGGCTACCGAAATGGCTGTAAAAGTGCAGCGCACTTTGGCGCTTACGGCCTATGCTTCAAGCGTGACAATGGCACGGGAACGTGGTGCGTTTAGCATATACGATGCTAAGCGTGAAGCGAATAATCCCTTCATACTGCGCATCAAAGAACAGGCCCCCGAACTTTATGCCGACATGGTAAAGTATGGTCGTCGCAATATAGCTTGTTTGACGATTGCCCCCACAGGCACTACAAGCCTTATGACGCAGACTACCTCTGGCATCGAACCCGTATTCATGCCCGTCTATATGCGTCGCCGCAAGGTTAACCCCAATGATACCAACGTACACGTCGACTTTATGGACGAGACGGGTGACTGCTTCGAAGAATACATTGTTTATCACCCCAAGTTCCTCACATGGATGAAGGCACAAGGACTCGATACCGAGAAACGTTATACGCAAGACGAGATAAACGAACTCGTGGCACGTTCTCCTTACCATAAAGCCACAGCCAATGACGTTGATTGGCTGATGAAGGTGCGTATGCAAGGAGCTATCCAGAAGTGGGTAGATCATAGCATTAGTGTAACGGTCAACTTGCCCAACTCTGTTGATGAAGACCTCGTCAACCGCCTCTACGTTGAGGCATGGAAGAGTGGCTGCAAGGGTTGCACGATTTATCGCGACGGATCGCGTGCAGGCGTATTGGTCAGCACGCAGAAGACTGATAAGAAGGAGAAAAAGGAGGAGAAGGAAGCAGCTTCTGTTGGTGTGTACAAAATGCCCGTTGTTACCGAGCGACGTCCTGAAGAGTTGGAGTGTGATGTGGTACGCTTCCAAAATAATAAGGAGAAGTGGGTGGCTTTTGTCGGACTCTTAGATGGTTATCCTTACGAAATCTTTACGGGGTTACAAGACGACGAAGAGGGCATTGTATTGCCAAAGTCCGTATCGAAGGGGCGCATCGTGAAGCGTCAGTTGCCCGACGGCACGAAGCGCTATGACTTCCAGTTCCAAAACAAACGTGGCTATAAGATGACCGTAGAGGGATTGAGTGAGAAGTTTAATAAGGAGTATTGGAACTATGCCAAGCTCATTTCGGGCGTGTTGCGTTATCGCATGCCGATTGAGAATGTGATAAAACTTGTCAATTCTTTGCAACTGGAAAGCGAAAACATCAATACGTGGAAGGTCGGCGTGAGTCGTGCCTTGAAAAAGTATGTTGTGGACGGTACAGAGGCGAAGGGGCAAAAATGTCCGAACTGTGGCCACGAGTCGTTGGTTTACCAAGAAGGTTGTCTTATCTGCAAACATTGTGGCGCTAGCCGTTGCGGATAGGAACATAAATGAGCATTAACGCATCATTAATGTTTTTGTTAATGATTTCGTTAATGTTCATTTTTTGTTCATTTCTAAATTGCAGTTTAAGTAGGTGTTCAAAATTATTTTTACATTGAAAGTGCATTATCGGGGCGCAGATGTTCCCTTCGGGTGAGGGTTTCTGTCCCCCGATAACGGGGGAACCGAAGGGGGTCATAGCGGGCTATGTGACCGAGGCCGAAGGGGACAGATGCGTCTCGAGAATGTGCTTTCAATGTGAAAATGGCACCTACTGATTGTATAAAATAATTTTGAACACCTACTTATGAAACAAATGCTACAAATATCAATGCCTGAGATGCGGTTTTACGCCTATCATGGTGTATTGCCGCAAGAACGAGAGGTGGGGGGAGAGTATCGTCTCTCACTCTTATTATATATAGATACAAAAGATGCCCACCAAGCCCTCTACCATGATGACTTGGCAGGGACGGTTAATTATGCCGAAGTGTACGACCTCGTGAGGTGTGAGATGCAACGTCCTACACAACTACTGGAAGCCTTGGCTGCTCGCATCGCTCACTCGTTGCTTCGTCACTTTAGCTTATTGCGCCAGGTTGACGTAAAGGTGACAAAGTGTATGCCCCCTATAGCGGGCTTTGACGGACAAGGAGTAAGCATTGCTTATAGCCAGCGTCGTGAAATGGTAGTTTGGGACTTTGACGGCACCATAGCCGATACAGCAAAGGGTATTGTCGCTACGATGACGGCTACATTCGAACGTATGTCCTTCCCAATTCCAACGCCGTATGCTATCTGTGCGACTATTGGGCTGCCTTTGCTCGATAGCATCGCTCAGTTGGCTCACTTGCCATTGGATAGTGAAGAAGTGAAGCAAGCCACAGAACTTTATCGCGTGTTGTTTGAACAGATGGGTACGGCCAATGTAACCCTATTTGAAGGCATAGCTGATGAGATGTTTCGTCAACGTGAGGCAGGAATGTACGTAACTATTGCCACCAGTCGAGGGCATCAGTCGGTCGATGAACTTTGTCGTAAGTTAGGCATTCGTCATCTTATAGACTACATTGTGGCGTGTGAGGACGTTCATACGCATAAGCCTGATCCTACTCCTGTGCTTCATCTCTGCCAAGTAATGAATGTTCTTCCGTCAGATACTACTGTGATAGGTGACACTACTTACGACATCGAAATGGGTAGGCGTGCTCATGCAGGTTGCTGCATTGGTGTTAGTTGGGGAAACCATACACCCGAACAACTCCTTACTGCAGGGGCAGACAAAGTGGTGGATAGCATGAATGAGCATTAACGAAACAGTTAGCGAAAAAGATGAATGGAAGTATTTAATGGATAATTGATGATAATTAATGTTCAGAACAAAGTGCGAAGCGCGTGACATGAATAGTTAACGTTTAAGTTCAATTCTTTTTTGCTAATTATGTGTTGATGTCCATTTATGTTAGAACCGAAAATAAAAATTGCATTTTTCTTTTTAAAGCGCTAACCTTACACTATCTTTGCAAGAGCAATTAACAATAACATTATTATATAACAATCAATATGGCTACAACTCCAGAGTTCAAGTATGCTCCTATGTTCCAATTGGGCAAGGACACTACTGAATATCGCTTAATTGGCAAAGAAGGCGTCAGTACAGGCGAATTTGAAGGTAAAACAATCTTGAAGGTTTCGAAGGAAGCCCTCACCCAGTTGGCACAACAAGCCTTCCACGATGTAGAGTTTATGCTCCGTCGTGAGCACAACCTTCAGGTGGCTAAGATACTTTCTGACCCCGAAGCTTCAGAAAATGATAAGTATGTAGCATTGCAATTCCTTCGCAATGCTGAGACTGCCGTAAAGGGCATTCTTCCCTTCTGCCAAGATACGGGTACGGCTATTATCCATGGCGAAAAGGGGCAGCGTGTGTGGACTGACTTCGAAGACGAAGAGGCACTCAGCCTTGGCGTTTATAACACTTATACCCAAGACAACCTTCGCTATTCACAAAATGCGCCGCTCAATATGTACGATGAGGTAAACACGCGTTGCAACCTCCCCGCACAGATTGACATTGAAGCCGTTGAAGGCGACGAATATCGCTTCGTAATGGTAGCAAAGGGGGGTGGCTCAGCTAACAAGACCTACTTCTACCCCATGACCAAAGCTACGATCCAAAACGAAGGAACATTACTTCCCTTCTTGGTAGAGAAGATGAAGAGCCTTGGTACTGCTGCTTGTCCTCCTTATCACATTGCCTTCGTAATTGGCGGAACAAGTGCTGAAAAGAACTTGCTTACGGTTAAGTTGGCATCTATCAAATATTACGACAATCTACCCACAACGGGCGACGAGACAGGTCGTGCCTTCCGCGACATTGACTTAGAAGAAAAGCTCTTACATGAAGCTCATAAGATCGGTCTTGGCGCACAATTTGGTGGTAAGTACTTGGCACACGATATTCGCGTCATTCGTCTGCCTCGTCACGGTGCAAGTTGCCCCATTGGTATGGGCGTAAGTTGCTCTGCCGATCGTAACATCAAGGCCAAGATTAACAAAGACGGCATTTGGTTGGAGAAGATGGATGAGAATCCTACAGAACTTATACCCGAAGAACTTCGCAATCCGGGCGAAGGCGGTAAGGGAATTGAAATCGACCTTGACAAGGGTATCGATGCTGTACGCGCAGAGTTGACCAAGTATCCAGTAAGTACACGTGTAAGTCTAAAGGGTACAATCATTGTAGCGCGCGACATTGCCCATGCCAAACTCAAGGCTCGCCTTGATGCCGGTGAAGATCTCCCACAATACTTCAAAGATCACCCCATCCTTTATGCTGGACCTGCTAAGACTCCAGAGGGTTATCCTTGTGGCTCAATGGGTCCGACTACGGCCAACCGTATGGACCCCTATGTGGACGAATTCCAATCACACGGTGGTTCGCTCGTAATGATTGCCAAGGGTAATCGCGGCGACATCGTAACCGAAGCTTGCAAAGCGCACGGAGGCTTCTATTTGGGCACAATCGGTGGCGTAGCTGCTGTACTTTCACAAAGTTCTATTAAGAGCATTGAGTGCGTAGAGTATCCCGAGTTGGGTATGGAAGCCATTTGGAAAATTACGGTAGCAGACTTCCCCGCCTTTATTCTCGTAGATGACAAGGGAAATGATTTCTTCAAGCAACTCAAGCCCTGCACTTGCTGCCATTAATAACACAAGCCTTAGTGGCAAAAGTTAAGATCATTACATAAATCCCCTTACCTCCAAGTCGTTATGTGACAGAGGTAAGGGGATTTTTGCATGGGGTGGGGGATAAACAGCAATTTATCTAAACAACTTCACTTAATATGACAAGAGTGTCACAATTGTGGCAGTCTGTTTATATACCTATTATATTGTAAGTCAATATTTAGAATATTTCTTTCCTACTTAAAAAGTTTGGCACGCGCCTTGCATATTATAGAGCGTAACGCGCTGAACAAGCCGTTGCACAATCTAACTAAATTGAATAATAATAAAAAAGAATATACAAAATGGGAAAGATTATTGGTATTGACTTAGGTACAACGAATAGTTGTGTATCAGTATTTGAAGGTAACGAACCTACCGTTATCGCTAATAGTGAAGGTAAGCGTACTACACCTTCAGTAGTAGCCTTTGTTGAAGGTGGCGAACGTAAGGTGGGCGACCCTGCTAAGCGTCAGGCCGTTACCAACCCCTTGCGCACCATCTACTCTATCAAGCGTTTTATGGGTGAGAACTACGACCAAGTGCAAAAGGAAATTGCACGTATGCCTTACAAGGTAGTTCGTGGTGAAAACAACACCGCTCGCGTTGAAGTAGACGGTCGTCAGTACACACCGCAGGAAATCTCTGCTATGATCCTTCAGAAAATGAAGAAGACGGCTGAAGACTACCTCGGACAGGAAGTAACCGAAGCCGTAATCACCGTACCTGCTTACTTCTCTGACTCACAACGTCAGGCTACAAAGGAAGCTGGTCAGATCGCAGGCCTTGAAGTAAAGCGTATCGTTAACGAACCTACTGCAGCTGCCTTGGCTTATGGTATTGACAAAGCCAATAAGGATATGAAGATTGCTGTATTCGACCTCGGTGGTGGTACGTTTGATATCTCTATCCTTGAGTTTGGTGGTGGCGTATTTGAAGTACTCTCAACCAATGGTGATACTCACCTCGGTGGTGATGACTTCGACCACGTAATCATCGAATGGTTGATCAACGAGTTTAAGAACGATGAGGGTGCTGACCTTTCAAAGGACCCCATGGCTATGCAACGTTTGAAGGAAGCTGCAGAAAAGGCTAAGATCGAACTTTCAAGTTCCACTACGACTGAGATCAACCTCCCCTACATCACTTCTGTAGACGGTATGCCTAAGCACTTGGTTAAGACTTTGACTCGTGCTAAGTTTGAGCAATTGGCTCACAGCTTAATCGAAGCTTGTAAGACTCCTTGTGAAGCTGCCTTGAAGGGTGCAGGTCTTTCTATCTCTGACATTGACGAAGTAATCCTCGTAGGTGGTTCTACACGTATTCCTGCCGTTCAGCAGTTAGTACAAGACTTCTTTGGCAAGGCTCCTTCTAAGGGCGTTAACCCTGATGAAGTAGTAGCAGTAGGTGCTGCTATTCAAGGTGCTATCTTGAACAAAGAGAGCGGTGTGGGCGACATCGTATTGCTCGACGTTACTCCTCTTTCACTCGGTATCGAGACACTTGGTGGTGTAATGACGAAATTGATTGATGCCAACTCTACCATTCCTTGCAAGAAGAGCCAAGTATTCTCAACCGCTGAAGACAACCAGCCTGAAGTAACTATCCACGTACTCCAAGGTGAACGTCAGTTCGCTCGCGACAACAAGAGCATTGGCCGTTTCAACCTCGCAGGTATCGCTCCTGCACGTCGTGGTGTGCCTCAGATTGAAGTTACCTTCGACATTGATGCCAACGGCATCCTCAAGGTTTCGGCTAAGGATAAGGCAACGGGTAAGGAACAGACCATTCGTATCGAAGCATCAAGCGGCCTTTCAGAAGATGAAATTAACCGCATGAAGGCTGAGGCTCAGGCTAACGCTGAGGCTGATAAGAAGGAACGCGAGCGCGTTGACAAGATCAATGAGGCCGATTCAATGATCTTCCAGACTGAAAATCAGTTGAAGGAATTAGGCGACAAGCTCTCTGCTGACAAGAAGACTCCTATCGAAGCTGCCTTGAACAAGTTGAAGGAAGCTCACAAGTCACAAGACATCGCAGCCATTGACGCTGCCAAGGCTGAACTCAACAATGCATGGCAAGCCGCTAGTGCAGAGATGTACAGCCAAGCAGGTGCACAACCCGGTGCAGGCGCAGGCTTCCAAGGTGGTCAACCCGGTGCAGGCGCAGGTGCTCAACAAAGTTCTTCTGATAAGAACGACGACATCCAAGACGCTGACTTCGAGGAGGTTAAGTAAGTATAGATAACTACCGAAAGGTAAACACATAATAAACAATAAGCAAAAGCGTGCAACTCAATGAGTTACACGCTTTTTGCGTTTATGGGGTTCTTGTTTCTTATGCCTTTGTTATGCGCTTGTATATCGCTTATTTGCAGCACATTTGCAACACAACAAAAAAGTAGATAATGTGGGACTTGTTCCTACCAATACATACTAATGCGAGTTCGGGATAAGGATTGCGTTCTAAACATTATTATATAAACTAATTTTAAACACCTACTTACCACTTGTACTCTTAATTTGAGATTTCGCTTCCATCCATATTCAGGAAGTGATAGGCGGTTGCATATCGCCTATTCTATATTGTCTTCGCTGATGAATGAACTCATAGTTCAATAATTAGATGAGTCCTTTTTCTTTGAGCATTTTTATCATTGCTAACTCTTCTGGAGTGGCTTCTGGAGTTTTAGGAGAGTCTTCCTTTCCCTCATATTCATCTACCCATGCCTTAAGCAGACCTTTGATAATCTCACATACCTTTGTGTCGTTGGTGTCAATATTGGTTAGGTTCCATTCGTCAAGGGTAGAGTCACCAAGTTTCTTGATAATGGCAATCTTTGAATCCTTATACCTATCCTTTTTCTTTGCGAAGTAATTATTGCTTGCGGAGATATTGAGTTTCTTTTCTAAAGGCAGTTTATTGCCGAGATGTTCAAGTTTCTCATTTGCTTCCTCTTCGTTAAGAGTATAATATTTTGAATCCCATGTCTGTGGAAATATGTGCTCTATTTCCCAATAGCCAGGAAGAAGATCTGTCTGTGTATTCTCTTGATAAGCAAGAACCTTCAGCAACATTCTTACCATATTTTTGTGTGGAGCAATAATCAACTTGTCTGTTCTAGCCTTCTCTGCATTTACAGCATATTCATCTTCAAGTTTCTTTTCCTCAAAGCCAGCATAGAACTCAGGATGACTGTTGTTAATAATTTGCACATTAAGTTTCAGAATATCAACTTTTACAGCATTAATGGTTGGTACTTCAAGGTAACGAGTCAAAAGCATTACATAGAGTTTTCTTAGGAACTTCAAGAATATCTCCTCAAAGTTTGCTTTATCCTTATGCTCCATAAAGAATATAGAAACAGGGTACTTCCAGAACTCGTTAGTATATGATGAAAGGCTGTCAAGAATCTTACGTATATCCATATTCTGACTCCACTCTTCACCATCAACAGCCTCACGTCCATTAATGACTTTCCATAATTGGAGGTTTACAGCCAGGTCATCAATTACCTCTGGAGTCAGACGATTTTTGTTCTTATCCAGATAATACTTTCTTATACCAGGAGTTGTTGATTTGTCATCCTTTTCTCTGGCGCGCATATAGAACATGTTATAGTAGAAAAGGGACTGTATACTTTCATTTACCTTTTCGGCATCAGTCTCCAGTTTCTTCCACTTGTTGATAAATGCCTTCTTTCCTGTATCGTCAAGCTTCTTGTAGATATATGACTTGAATATATCGGCATCAGACAGCGGAAGACCCCTGTTGTTCAGCGTATTGAAGATTGTGAGTGCCGTCTCTTGGTCATCCGCTGTTATAGGTAACAGGATAGAATAGTTCAGCAAAGCAAGCACGAAATGATATATCTGGTTAGGGCTGCTTTGCGACTTCTGAATGTACAGTTCTTTGAACTTATTATAGTTCTTAGAGTAATTGTCCTTTGCATTCTTATCAGCTTCGCCACTTTCAAGAATGTTGCGAAGGATAAGATTTCCTGAATCTGTAACAACTTCAGATCTTAGCAATATCTTGCTTCGATCTTCCTTACCTGTCATTTCGTTCTCTTTCCAGAGTGCAGGTTTGATTTTCTGAATAAAGTTGTTTACCTCGTCTGTCTTGTTGTCCTCTTTCTCTAACATTGAGAATACAGCACGAAGTAATAAGAACAAAGAGGTTATGCGCTGCTGACCGTCAATGATTTGGCGTTCTCCATTCTCCTCGTATGACACAACACACCCTAAGAAATAATTCTTTGCGCCATCACTATGCGTGCGTTCAATGGAAAACTCCCAGAGGTCTTCAAAGAGAGTAATTATCTCATCGTCCGACCAAGAATAAGGACGTTGATATTCAGGAATAACAAATGGAATCTCCTGACCACTCGTGAGCAGTTGGAGTACATTTTGTTTGTTGACATTTATATTTGCTGTAGCCATATTTGTTCGTTCTATTTAGTTTTTTTGATTTTTTTGTTTATGGTTTATTCCTTTTTGTAATCTCTGCTTTTGAGAAGTGCTGATTATCAGTGCTTTACAAAAATATCAGCAGATTATCAAGAATAAGATTGTGAAGAATGTAAATGTATTTGTTTTCATTGTGGCGCCGGTGCAAGCTTATCTATTATTCTCTAATTTTATCAAGCTATCCTTTCGCCCCAGGCATCTTCTTATACACGAATCCTTCACCACCAGGGAAGTAAGTTTCGAAAACCGTACTGAGAAACTGGGCGATATCCTTACGCTTCTTGCCAATCTTGAAGAAAGCGGAACTGGCATACGCCATGAGATCGGCTTGGCTGCACTTGGCACTGCCATCAACGACAGCGCAGCACCGACATACATAAACCTAATCTTTGCCTTGTCGCTTATGGGCGATATGCCCACAAACAAGGCAAGGACGAGCGACAACGCGCAGAAGCAGAGTGTCAGTAATGCTGTTCCATATCCTATTCTGTTTTATGTTCTTTGTCAAACAATTCATCATCCTCATGAAGCAGATATTCATATTCGGTACCGATAAGACTTTCACGGTCATATTCTTTTCTGTACTCCATGATGTAATAACCTATGGTTTCGGGATAATCATAGACGAATCTTCGGCAAACTTTCTTGTACATAAGCAATATGCGTTCGTCGTCGGCAAACTCAAACAGATAGTCAAGCATCCGGCCTACTTCATTTGCAGTTGCGTGTTTCCTCGCGCAGAACTCCTCCACAAGGGGAGCATACTCTATGGCTGCTCTCTCACGAATTAGCATAAGTCCCTTTGCCAATTCTTTTATTCCTGCAAAGAATTCCTGATAATCCTTGTCCTTACTGATATCATTCATGACATGTCTTTTTTAATCTTTCAAACAAGCAAGCGGTATGACTTTGACTCCGTCTGGGCGTGTGTAAGCCATGCTGCCACCTGTCATGACAATCATCAAGTCGGGTTCGCGCAACGGCACCTGCTTTTCTGTCTCATTATGAACTTGAATAAGTCGTTTAATTTCCAAAAGATGTTTGGCTCCTTCTTCTATTTCACGGCTGCCAAGTTTGCACTCTATCAGAGCATAGCGTCCATCGTCAAGATGAAGCACTAAGTCGGCTTCCAGTCCGTAGCGGTCGCGATAGTATGACAGGCGGCTATCGTGAGAAGCTGAATACACCCTAAGATCTCGTGCGCACATTTGCTCAAAAATAAAGCCAAATGTCTTTAATTGAGTTTTCAAGGATTCTGGTGACAGGTTGAGTGATGCGACTGTAACCGATGGATCACAGAACGCTCGTTTGGGTCTGCTTTGGATTGTTGTCTTGCTCCTTATGGAAGGGCACCATGCTTCTATGTCTTGAATGACAAACAGTTTTTCCAATGCCTCGATGTAGCTTTCAAGCGTAGGCCTGGTACATTCTACATCATCAGAAGCAGTAACGTCTGCCAATATGGATGTGGTTTTCGCCAATGTAGAGATGTTGCGTGCGTATGATTTCATTATCAGGTGCGCCAACTTCTGATTTCTCTTTACCCCATCTATGCGTGATATGTCATTTTTATAAACAGACTTTACATACTCTTTGGCAACAAGCAATTTTGACTTGTCATCACCTAAATTCAATGTTGCTGGCCAACCTCCTCTGCATGCGGCAAATATGATTTCTTCCATTTTTAGTTCCGAGGTAGCGAAGATTTCTTCTTGAGGATTGTCGAACATCTCCATCAATGATACGCTGCCGTTAGATTCACCATATTCCCACAGGCTCATGGGTAGCATCTCCATCCGAGAAATACGCCCTGTTCCGCTATGATGGATTTTACTGTCGTCAATAGCGTTAGACCCTGTCAATATGAATTGACCAGGCAAGCCACGCTCATCAACCTTTGTGCGCACTGCATCCCATAGCATTGGGGCATCTTGCCATTCATCTATCAAGCGAGGCACTTCCCCATCTAATAAGAATGAGGGCTTGGTAATGGCTGTAGCCAAATATTCTTCACGATGGTCAGTATCTTGTAAACTAATAACACTATTGGCCAATTGCTTGGCAGTGGTGGTCTTGCCACACCATTTTGGTCCTTCAATGAGCACTGCTCCCATTGCTTTAAGATGCGCTTTAAGTCGCAAGTCAAAGACTCTATTTAGATATGCCATATTCGATTTGTTTTATGCTGCAAAGGTACTCATTTTAATTTGATTACCAAACGTATTTTGAGTTTTTGATGTGTTTTATTTTAAGTTTTTGATGTAATCCATTTGTAATTATTGATGTATTTTATTTGTAGTTTTTGGGGCGTTTTATCATGTGTTTTTGTGGTAAAGCACTACCTTTTATCCCAATTCGGTCATTCGGACTTGTTGTGTGTTTTTTAGGAGAGCAGATTTTGCTTGTCTTTGTTAGTGAATAATAGCGGGCTATTCTGGGCTAAAAACAAGCACGAGGTGCCTTATAAAAACAAAAGGCAACAAGAAGTAATAAAAAAGATATCTTTTGCGACCTAATGTCCGATTTAGGCTCATAGGGCGCGTGAATACTTGGTTCGAACTCATTAGCCTAAACCACCCGGAACCCCGCTTGCTCAAATCCCAAGTCTCAAGACCTCCACAACCTGCAAAGAATGATATCATGTTCATTGCAATTATTCTTTCTTCGTTTATTCTTGTTAATTCTATTTGTCTTCTTGGGGTCTTCTTACCCTCAAAGACTATGGTGCGATTATTTCCCAGTGCCCCCTTGTCTGGGCCCATGCGACGGTTGCCCCCTTGTTCCTGTAGCTTTCTTTGGTGCTCTTGCACGTTGCGAGAAGCGATATCTATTTCTTTAGAAATGGACAGTGCCGTCGCATTCGGATTCTTCCAGATAATTCTAACAATTTTTGCTCGCGTCGTAGATATTTTTTCTACGATGCTATCTGTGATGTTTCCTGCGATGTTTCCTACGATATCACCGCCAACTTTACCGCCAGTTTGTTGGTATAGCTCTGTGAGACTTTCACCTCAACCTTGAATGTCGTGATAGAAGGTTGTAAAGCAAGTGTGTGATTCTTGCCATTTTGCCATATCAGACGATTATTTCGGTTGATAACTGTTAAAAATGACGGTAACAAAGCAAATAATCGCCTAAAATCTTTGTTGGCCATAGTTCAATTGCTATTTTTGCAGAAGTCCTACAAAATCAAGCTTGAAATGATACTTAAAATCGAATTTGAAAATTTTTTCTCTATCCGAGATAGGGTGAGGATTGATTTCAGAGCAGCAAGCATCAATACTGCTCAGGCAAGAGAGTTGAGTCATAATGTGATGGAGTGGAAAGGTGTGCCTGTGCTAAAAACCGTTGGGCTGTTTGGCCCTAATGCTTCAGGCAAGTCAAATATCCTCAAAACCATCACTTTCTGTTGTAGAATGATTTTAGATTCATATCTTCACAACGAGGGTGTGACTTTCAATTTTGAACCATTCAAATTCGATGGATGGCAGAAAAAGCCAAGCAAATTCTTGATTGATTTTGTTTGCGAAGACGTGGAATATGAATATTCCTTTGAGCTGACTCGCGAGCGTATACTCAGTGAAAGTCTGTACTATTATCCCGTTGGCAGGAGGGCTAAGGTTTTTGTCCGTGATGCTGATGGCAAATACAGTTTTGGTGCTGGAGTCATGGTAAAACCTTCAGATGTTGTTACTAACACCAGTGAGAAGAAACTTTTCCTTAGCTGTGCAAGTTCCATGAATCGTGATATTGCTCAAAAGCTATATCGTTATTTCATGAATCAATTCCTACTGGGGCTTGTAAATGTGAATGACATGATGGTATTGGATAGTTTCAATGCCTACAAGAAGGTGATACTCAAAGCACTTGAAATATGTGATACGGATATTACTGATATTGAAGCAAGGAAAGAGCAAATGCCGGCTCCTGTGGTTGTGCCAGGACAAATGGAGCTATCGTACAAGCTGGTGGATGTACTTCGATTCAAGACATTTCATCGCGACCAAAAGGACTTCATGTTCGACATGGACATGGAAGAATCTAATGGTACAAGAAAATTGTTCCAGATTCTGATACGACTCTTGGATGTGGTAAAGAACAAGAAGAGTATTATGATGGACGAGTTTGACATGGGACTTCACACTCGTCTGGCAGATTTCATACTCGACTTGATCCATGCTTCAGAAAACAGTCAGTTATTGTTCACATCCCACAACACGAACCTTATCGATGTCAAACGACTGAGACGTGACCAAATTGTTTTCGTCAACAAGTCGGAACAAGGTGCAACGGAAGTGTATTCTTTGTATGACTTTAAGGATTTCCGTGAAAATATGGATGCCGAAAAGGGATATATACAAGGACGCTTTGATGCAGTGCCTTATATTGATTCGTCGGTGTCAAGTATTAAACAATTATTGGAAGGTTGATTATGGCGAGCAAAAGAGAACCATCTCCGTCTATGCGGATGCGAAAGATCGCTCTCGTCATCTGCGAGGGCGAAACAGAAGTCTGCTATATCAATCTTTTGAAAACGTGGTACAAGTCACCTATCAGAATCGTTTCGCACATAGAAGGAACGAAGATTACTCCGTCGTTGGTTGAGAAGCGTACAAAGGAACTCAAAATTTCACAATGGGATAAGGTGCACACATTCCTCATGTACGACATGGACGTGCAAGCCATCAATGAGAAATTGCTGAAATGTAAGGCTGAAATGCTACTGAGTAACCCTTGCTTTGAAATATGGTTGCTGCTTCATGCCAAAGACCAAAAGGCTGCCATTGAAACAGACGCCCTCATCAAGGAATTGAAGAAGAGCGCTCCAGTGTGGAAGAATTACTCCAAGTCAGCCTTCACTGATACTCAAAAGGCATTCTTGAACGACAATACATACTTAGCAGTTGTAAGAGCTAAGGGATTAAAAGAATTCCAAAACCCTTCAACTGGGATTTATAGATTAATCGAACTCCTCAAAGAAAATAACAAATAAGATATGAGCCATATAGAATCTGTTTTTGAAAGTAAATCAAAAGAAAATGCGGAAGCAGGAAAGTATCTGCAGCAATGGCACGTAGCAAAAACTCATGTACCTCAATTGTTGAATACTATTTCTCACTATTTCCCTCATTATAGTTTGCATGACTCAACTCATTCGGAGACCATACTAAATAACATTGAACTTATAATGGGGGCGGAGGTAATAGATAAGTTATCTATCGTCGATTTATGGTTATTATTATCGGCATCATATTATCATGATTTAGGGATGGTGATAACTCGTGATGATAAGTTGGAATGCTTGAAGGAAGGGTCTGCGTTCATCAACTATGTAAGAAGTAAGCAGGACGACGAGACATCACCAATGCATAACTATGCTCTTTGTTTTGAAATAAGGGACAATAAACTTTTTCATAAAAATAATGAGATAACTCCCGAGAACATAGATGCTCAAAAATTTTTGTTCGCAGACTATATAAGACAAGAACATGCTGATAGGGCTACTGGTCGTATTCAACATGAGGGGGCAATGCATCTACCGGGAAGTAGTATTCCTGAAAGAATTATCAGAATATTAGGGAATATATGTAAAGCTCATGGACAAAAGCAGAAAGACTTGCTGGAATTAGCTCAAGAAGAGAATTCTGGATGTGGCACGGAAAAATGTCATCCTTTATTTGTCGCATGCATGTTGCGGTTAGGAGATCTGCTTGATGTGGATACTAATAGGGTATCCAAAGTCTTGTTGAGTTCACTGACCAGCATTCCTTCCGACTCTTTGCTGTATAACCAAACGAATAGAGATATTACTCATATCAATATAGGACGCAAACTGATAGAAATATCAGCAGAATGTGAAGACATAAAAGTGGCTAATCTTTTAAACGACTGGTTTAAAATGATTGACGTCGAGCTACAATTTCAAAGTAGGAATTGGTATAAAATAGCCCCGTCTATTGATTTTGGTTCTCTACCATCTGTTGGAAAACTAATCGTGAGACTGAAAGGATATGATGATATAAGTGGAAAGAACAGACCTCGATTTGAGATAAATTCATTAAAGGCCATTGAAATGTTGCAAGGAGCTGGATTATACAATGATGCAAGTCAGAGTATACGGGAACTGCTGCAAAACGCAGTAGATGCCACCTATATCCGCGTCTTTTTGGAGAATCCGACTCTTTCTGATAGAAACGTGTTTAGAAAGAAATGCGCTGAACACGTAATTAACGTCGAACTTAACAAATTGGCAGTAGAGGTGGACCATGTAAAGTGGCATTTGAAAATACAAGATCAAGGTGTTGGTATAGCTCCAGATGAGGTCATATACCTGATACGAACTGGTAGCTCGAGCCAAAATCAAAAGAAAAATGATATCTGTAAGAAAATGCCTTCTTGGATGCGTCCTTCTGGCGCATTTGGTATTGGATTTCAAAGCATTTTCCTTATAACGGATAAAGTCACCTTAGTCACTAGGAAATGGGGCACTGATGATGTTGTGAAATTGGAAATGTGGAACCCATCTGGTAATGAAAAAGGCAATATTTTACAAAAAACTTACAAAGACGAATTTACGAATTTCGGCACCATTATAGACTGTGACTTATATTTTGACAAGCATTCAGGATGGACTGTACACTCTAATGAAAAGGTGTCATTGGAGACAATAGGAAATTTTGACTTTGCCGTTGATGAATCCTTAGATATACAAGCTGCTAAACTGATTGATGAGATTAATAAATTTGCAGAGCAAACCAATGTTGTCATTCATTTTAAGATGAATGACAAAGAGTATGACTTTATCGTTAAGGAAGAAGATGCATACGACTATTATGATGAGGAAACTGGCTATGAGGTAAGAATAGGGTCTCAACACGGAAAAACGGCGTTATATTATAGGAATCAGTATGTAGAGAAATTCAATAGCAATATTGAGTTGCTGAATTTCAGTGTTAATATCTTAAACGGAAAAGCTACCGAACTACTAGAATTGAGCCGTAATAATGTCCGGAAGGAAAAGAAAAACGAAATTTCAGAAAATGTACTCAAGGCTGTTCTCAGGTATTTGATATCAAAATATGAATTGCTTGACAAAGAGATTAAATACTCCAAGATTAAACTCAAGCCATTGGCTGCTGCTATCTTGGAAGAAAACCGTGAATATATAAAATCAAATAATATTGAAACCAACGGTTCTTTGCCCAACGATTGGATGTCGTTAGAGTTTTTTGGGAAAAATGCAGGCGAAGAAGAGAAAAGGTCTATCGGACAATTATTCCAATTTGGCAAAGTTGAATTTTGGAATAATGCTAATTCCGAATTACGATTTTATAATAAGAAAAAAAGAAAGTCACCATTTGTTATAAGTCAAAATGGTTTAAATACTCAACCGGAATGCTTTAACTTCCTGAAATTCGTACTTGGTCGGCATTTAACAAATCTTGTATACACATCTGAGTGTATAGTCCTTTCAAAAGACAGTAATAAAGAACTTATCGCAGATACAAAAGAAGCAAAGCTAAGATGGTTTAAGAACTATCTAAATGGCGGAACTTATGCCAGAGGTTACATGCCCTGTTTGAAAAAGTATTCAAACCTAAGGCTGAAAGATATTTGTTATGAGTCGACATTCCGTAATTTTGGAGCGACATACCCAGTTATGATATGCCCATACGTAAAAACATCAACAGAAATCTTATCTGTATTCTTTACCCATAGAAGTTTAGAATTTAGGGCAGGCGAAAAGGTAGTTGATTATATCTACAATCACCGCTATAGTGAGGACATTTCTATGGATCAGATAAAGGATAAGTTAAAAGAGTTCCAGGAAGAATTCCAGCCTATAGTTGATGAGATAAATTCTTCTATCAATAAAAAGAAGTAATACATGATTAGAAAATCCATCATATTCACTGATGTGCCATTGCTGAAAGCATTCCTGTATAGGGAGCGCTTTCAGTTGGTGCCATTTTTCTATTTTAAGGGAGCGCCATTATCAAAGTTTGCCAGGCATTTTCCTGCTGTACTGGAATATGAGTGCGAAGATAAAGAGGAGATGCTGCCGATGGAGGCTGAACTGCTGAAGCGTGGTCTTAGCGAAGATGTGGTGAGACTTGGGATATCTATACCGGAGTCGCAACGGGTTAAGCGTGAAATACTGCATCTGCTGACTGCATTGACCAATTATCATTTCTTTGAATATAATGCAAGCGCAGGATGCTATGGTGTCCAGGCTCCTATGGATGATTTTAAGACTCTATCTCCTGAGGAAACCGAGAAGTTCAATAATCAAATCAGTCATTGGACGATTCCGACATATTTGTTCCCTAAGGTTGGTGAACAACTGCAACAACAAGCGTTCACGGATTGCACAGAATTTTGTGAAGAGGCAACGAACTTTATAGACTATTATACCAATAATCTAGATACCAACCATCAAAAGCAAATACAGTTCCCTCCGGCTATGGAGTTCTGTATGGACAGATATCTCGCTATGAGAGGCGATATGCGTAAAGGCGTAAGACATTGCATCTCATTACTGGCAGATGGAGTAGAGTTTTTTGATTATAAACGAAGTGTATCAACAATGGCAACCATAGCTTCTATAGAAGGTATGGCGAATATTGATTTCAAACTATATGGAACTGCAGATGAAAAGAATAGGCCGACTGCACGATTCGTTAGGTATTTGAAGCGATATGTTGCTGGACGTTCAGAGGAGAAATACAAACAATATTACAGTAGACGTGGTGAAATCTGCCATGATGGAACCATATTTCTCGGTGATGATGACATCTATGGAAATACCACAAAACAAGATAGAGATTGGATGCTTAGACTTGAGATACAACAAGCAGCACGAATCGCTTTGTATAACTGGCTAAGAAGGAAATTGAATAACAGTCCAATACTGTAACAGACAAACAGGTGAAATACACGAAACTTAGAAACATCAGGAAATATGATGATGTCAATAGTTTCTGCTACGTGGAATATTGGTAAAAACTATAGAGGACACAACATAATGGCAAAGTTTTGGTATTTCTGCATCGTATAGCCAAGCAAAATAAAAAATTATCAAGTTTGTGATTTTTTCTGTGTTTTCTTTTGGTTGCTTGGGGAGAAATACATACTTTCGTGGTGGTTTTGTAACATGTTGCTTATTTCCATATTTGCAGCACATGTGCAGCACGCTCACGCAGATGGCTTGTTTAATAACGGTTTGCATTTCGAGGAGGTTAAGTAAGTACTTTGAAATTGTGACGTAGAACTGATAAATTCTAAATGAGGCATGATTAATTATAATTGTGCCTCATTTTTTATTATAAGTAAGTGATCTAAATTATTTATATATATCAGTACTAATATGGTTCATTTTCCGTTTTATAGAAAAAGTAGAATTATGAAACCAATAAAAGTACTTGAATTATCAGAGGTTGATCGCCTCAAATTAGAGAAAGGCTATCATAATGGCCCTACTCATAGTTTTCGTATCAGATGCAAATCCATATTGCTGAAGTCAGAAGGTAAATCAGCTCCCAAAATAGCAGAAATGCTTGAGGTGACTGTACCTACTGTCTACGCATGGGTAAAACGTTATGAAGAAAATGGCATCAAAGGCTTGGAGACACGTCCTGGTCAGGGTCGAAAGCCTATTATGGATTGTTCTGATGAAGAAGCAGTCCGCAAGGCAATTGAGGAAGACCGTCAAAGCGTGTCTAAAGCACGTGAGGCATGGCAGAATGCGACTGGCAAAGAAGCCAGTGACATTACCTTCAAACGTTTTTTAGAAATTAAGATGAGAATTTTCAATCACATGCCCACGAGATAAAAAAGGAACCACA
>OGJJ01000569.1_pt1 | contig 33074 bp, 38 predicted proteins | sample 1572081 | NCBI WGS metagenome assembly OGJJ01 (sample SAMEA2582122, study PRJEB24529) | metagenome | biome: Human gut stool | place: China | collected 2011
TTGCCGGTTGTTCCGGAACCCCAATCTTCGGTTTAGACGTTTGGGAACACGCTTACTATTTGAAATTCCAAAACCGCCGTCCGGACTACATCAAAGAATTCTGGAATGTATTGAACTGGGATTTTGCTAACGAACGCTTTGAAAAAGCATTAGCCGGTGTTCACCATTAATTAAGGCTTATAAAAACAAAAAGTGCGGTCCAAAATGACCGCACTTTTTTATTCTTACTTTTCACTTCTACTTTTTAAACTTATTCCACATTTTATCTTCTTCTCCGCGCCATAAACGTTGAATGTTCTCATGGTGACGGTAAATGAGAAGACAACAAACTAAAGCAACAGGGAAGGTAAACTCCGGTTTAAACCACCAAACATAGAGTGGCACCAACAATGCGCTAATTACTGCGCTAAGGGAGGAATAACCGCTAATGAGGAAGACGAAAACCCAAGTTCCCAATGTAGAAAATAATACCCCCCAACCAATTGGTGCAATGGCTCCGAAAGCTGTTGCTACTCCCTTTCCTCCTTTAAACTTGAAGAAAATAGGAAAAATATGCCCTAAACATGCCCCTAACGCCACCATGCCTAATTCAAATTGGGTTAAGCCTAAAGAGTAACCGAGCCAAACCGGCAGCATGCCTTTTAAGATGTCACAAATTAAAACCCCAAGCGCAATCCAACGTCCACCAATACGTAATACATTTGTTGCGCCAGGATTATTCGATCCTGTTTTTCTTGGATCCGGTAAGCCGGCAATACGACATAATAAAATCGCGCTAGAAATAGAACCCAGTAAATAGCTCAACAACATGTAGAAAAGGGCGAAAAGGCTCATAGGACTTCCTTGGAGTGGAAAAATTGTTCGTCTATTGTACCCAAAGTTGATAGTATAAGCCCACAAAAATTTAAGCGATAACGATAGGAACATCATGAAAGATCTCATTTTTATTGAAGGATTGAGCGTATTTGCGCAAATTGGCGTTTATGATTGGGAACAACAAATTAAACAAAAACTGATCTTTGATGTCGAAATGGCTTGGGATACGCGTCAGGCTGCGATCACTGATGATGTTCAATACACGTTAAATTATGCCGAAATCAGCCAATTTATCATTGATTACGTGCAATCCAAGCCATTCTTTCTAATCGAACGGGTTGCTAATGAAGTGGCTGATCAATTACAACGTCAATTTAACATTAGTCGACTTCGACTCAAATTGAGTAAACCAAAAGCCGTTGCACAAGCCAATAACGTTGGTGTCATTATTGAGCGGAATCGCTAATATTTTTTAGAGAAAGAGATCATTTGAAAGGTTTATTTTTACGCATTATTGCAGGTATATGCTTGCTCTTATGGGCACTAGATATGGTATTTCCATGGCGGCAAGTCATGTCATCAGAAGAAAACCCTTATCACGCCATTCAAAGTCGTGGGAAATTAATTGTAGGAACCATTAATAATCCCATTTCTTATTTTATCAATGCTGAAGGCCAATCCGGTTTAGAATACGAACTCAGTAAAGCGTTTGCGGATTATTTGAACGTTGAGCTAGAAATCAAACCGTTAAATAATAGTGAAGAGCTTTTCACCGCCTTAAATGATCATGCTATTGATATTGCGGCGGCCAATCTTTTTTATCAGCCCAATAAAGTTGAACATTTCCAATTAGGACCGTCATATTATTCTGCTTCTTGGCAAATTGCTTATCGAAAAGGTGAAAATCGGCCACGTTCACTAGCACAAATTAATAGCCAACTCGTCATTCCGGATAATGCAGAATTGGAACATATTCTGAAAGAGGCCAAACTAAAAAATCCCTATCTAACCTGGGTGGTAGATAAAAAACAAACGCAAGAAGAACTGTTGTTACAAGTTGCTGATGGCAAAATTGACTATACAATTGCCAATTCTTTAGATATTTCAGCTGCACAACATATTAAGCCGCAAATTGCTGTGGCTTTTGACTTAACCGATGAAATGAGCGTGCATTGGTATTTAGCAAACAACGCTTCCAATGAATTGCAATCAGCCTTGTTAGATTTCATGAATGGCGCTATTGATTCCGGGTTAATTGCCAATATTGAAGAAAAATATTTTAGCCATTTTCGCGACTTTGACTATGTTGACGCAAAATCTTATTTAAATGCGATAGAAACAATTCTTCCAAAATTCGAACCGCTCTTTACTAAGCATAAAGGTGATTTGGACTGGCGCTTATTAGCAGCGATAGCCTATCAGGAATCCCATTGGAATCCTGATGCTACCTCACCAACAGGCGTTCGAGGTATCATGATGCTAACGAAAGATACCGCAGAAAGAATGCGAGTAACAGATAGAACGCATCCAGAGCAGAGTATCCGAGGTGGGTCGGAATATTTGCACCTTTTGATTAGTCAAATTCCCGAAACTATCGCTCAAGAAGATAGAATTTGGTATGCCTTGGCGGCGTACAATATGGGCTTAGGTCATTTATTAGATGTACGTCGTTTAACCCGTCAGCTTGGCGGCGATCCGGATAATTGGTTAGATGTAAAGAAAAACTTACCATTATTGGCTGAAAAACGGCATTATACTGGACTGAAATATGGCTATGCGCGTGGTTTTGAAGCGTTGCAGTATGTTGAAAATATTCGTCGATATTACAACAGTATTGTGAATCATCAGCGTGTAGAAGAACAAAAAAATCAAGAAAAACAAATAGGAGTTGAAGATGAAACGCAAATTGCGCCTGAAACCCAAAAAAACGTTAACTTGCAATAAATTCCGTCGAATTCAACGCATTTGGAAACATAAACGCCAAATTGCTGAACGAAGAGGAATTGCATTTATGGTATTCAACGAAGAATAAGCAATAAGCACCTATTTTGGAAATTTTTACGAAAATATGACCGCTTGTATGGCATAAATTTGGGATTTTATTTGTCCTATTTAGGGTAAATTGGTTGAAAAATAACTGCTACGATGAGTGGCAAATTCAGCAAACTTTCGCCAATTTTAGAAGATTTTATTCGCAAAATTGCCGAAAATCAGGTAACCTACGCACATCTTTTCCGCCGTCTATATTTGATGGACGGCATCCATTTTTTAATACACTTGACGGAATTTCATTATGGATATTCGCAAAATCAAAAAATTAATCGAATTAGTTGAAGAATCAGGCATCACTGAGTTAGAAGTGTCTGAAGAAGAAGGTACAGTACGCATTAGTCGTGCAGCACCAGTGGTGGCAGCACCTGCAGTTCAATATACTGCTGCGCCAACACCTGTTGCCGCTCCAGCGGCTGTGCCAGCAGCGCCAAGTGCACCAGCAGCGGCTGCGCCGGTAAGTAATGAAGTAAGCGGTCATGCGGTACTTTCTCCAATGGTTGGTACTTTCTATCGTAGCCCAAGCCCAGATGCTAAACCATTTATCGAAGTAGGTCAGTCAGTAAAAGTGGGTGATGCACTTTGTATTGTTGAAGCAATGAAAATGATGAACCGTATCGAATCAGATAAAGCTGGTGTAGTAAAAGCTATCTTAGTGAATGATGGCGAAGCTGTTGAATTCGATCAAAAATTAGTAATTATTGAATAAGGTGGCATGGGCAGTTGGTGAACTTATAGAGCCAAAGCCCGTGTGGTAAGCGGTGAAATTTGAAGAAAATTTTACCGCTTGATTGTTTTAAATGGCAGGCTATGCCTGCCCGATGAGGAACACGCAATGTTAGAAAAAGTTGTCATTGCTAACCGTGGCGAAATTGCCCTCCGCATTTTGCGCGCTTGTAAAGAATTAGGTATTAAAACGGTTGCTGTTCATTCAACCGCTGACCGTGAATTAAAACACGTCTTATTAGCTGATGAAACCGTTTGTATCGGGCCAGCTCCTTCTGTAAAAAGTTATTTAAACATTCCTGCTATCATTGCTGCAGCTGAAGTAACTGGCGCAGATGCGATTCACCCGGGTTATGGTTTTTTATCTGAAAATGCAGATTTTGCAGAGCAAGTAGAAAAATCAGGCTTTACTTTTATAGGGCCAACTGCGGAAGTGATTCGTTTAATGGGCGATAAAGTGTCTGCTATCAATGCGATGAAAAAAGCAGGCGTACCATGTGTACCAGGTTCTGATGGCCCAGTAGGTAACGATGTTGCAAAAAATAAAGAGATCGCTAAGCGTATTGGTTATCCTGTTATCATCAAAGCTTCAGGCGGCGGTGGTGGTCGTGGTATGCGTGTGGTTTACCAAGAAAAAGACTTGGAAGAATCTATTGCGATGACTAAAGCAGAAGCGAAAGCAGCATTTAATAATGATATGGTTTATATGGAGAAATATTTAGAAAATCCTCGCCATATCGAAGTGCAAGTTTTAGCAGATACTCATGGTAATGCGATTTATTTAGCAGAACGTGACTGTTCAATGCAACGTCGCCATCAAAAAGTGGTAGAAGAAGCACCAGCACCAGGTATTACCCCTGAATTACGTAAATTTATCGGTGAACGTTGTGCAAATGCATGTCGTGAGATTGGCTATCGTGGCGCGGGTACTTTTGAATTCTTATTTGAAAACGGCGAATTCTATTTCATTGAAATGAATACCCGTTTACAAGTAGAGCATCCGGTCACTGAAATGATTACTGGCATCGATTTAGTTAAAGAGCAATTACGCGTTGCGGCTGGCTTACCACTTTCTATGACTCAAGATGATGTTAAAGTGAAAGGTCATGCAATGGAATGTCGTATCAATGCAGAAGATCCAAATACCTTCTTACCATCACCAGGCAAGATTACGCTTCTACATGTACCAGGCGGTTTAGGTGTACGTTGGGATTCCCACATTTATGCGGGTTATTCTGTACCACCGCATTATGATTCAATGATTGGTAAATTGATTACGTTTGCTGAAGATCGTGATATTGCTATTCGTCGTATGGAACACGCATTATCTGAAACTATCATTGAAGGTATTAAAACCAATATTCCATTACATGAACAAATCATGGCTGATGAAAACTTCCGCAGAGGTGGCACGAATATCCACTATCTCGAGAAGAAACTTGGCTTAAAATAATTTGGTAAAGCGATATTAAAAAATTACCGCTTGTCATGAAAAAAGTGGGTTAGCGTCTAAAACGTTAACCCACTTTATTTTTGTCTATCGTGACTTATTTAATTACGCCACATGCCATACGTGGACCGCCACCGCCAAGTGCAGCAGGGTGATCTGAGTGGTTGTCACCACCAACGTGAATCATAATAGAGTGATTTCGCACTTCACTTAATTTTTTAATACGTGGTGCTAAAACTGGTTGAGTTGCGCTACCGTCATGTAATACGGTTAATGCCGGTAAGTCGCCTAAATGCGCATCATCAGACCATGGGAAACCATGACCTTTAGCGTTATTTGGGTTCCAGTGTCCGCCTGCTGCTAAGCCTGCAGTTAACTTACCATCTTTTTCTTTTGGTTCACAGCTTGGGTTTTCATGAATATGGAAACCGTGTAAGCCTGGTGCTAAACCATTTAAATTTGGTGTGAAAACTAAGCCGTAAGGTGATTCGGTAATTTCAACAGTACCTACGTCTTTATTACCATGCTCAACATCTAATTGTTGTACTTTCACAACTAATTTTTCAGGCGCTTGCTCTGCATTAGCAGAAACTGCAGCGAACAAACCTAAGCTAGCTAAAATAGCCACTGCACTTTTCATTTTCATTGTAATACTCCATTTATGGTTGATGAAATGATATCTTTAATTCTACCTATTATTAGGGTATTTTGTACAAAATTTACAAATCGGCAAAAACTATGATTTCAAGCATTGCATTTTATAGCGAAATAGAGTATTTATGCACTTTATCCCTTTAAAACATTTTAATTATTCAGGAGCAACACAATGCAAAATGTCGGTTTCGTCGGTTGGCGTGGAATGGTCGGTTCAGTATTAATGGATCGTATGGTTCAAGAGAATGATTTCGCCAATATCAACCCTGTTTTTTTCACTACTTCGCAAGCGGGTCAAAAAGCCCCAGTTTTTGCAGGTAAAGAAGCGGGCGATCTTAAAAATGCTTTCGATATTGACGAATTAAAAAAATTAGACATTATCGTCACTTGCCAAGGTGGCGATTATACAAATGAAGTTTATCCAAAACTTCGTGAAACCGGCTGGAATGGCTATTGGATTGATGCAGCATCAGCACTTCGTATGCAAAAAGATGCGATTATCGTCTTAGATCCAGTAAACCAACATGTTATTTCAGAAGGCTTAAAAAACGGCATTAAAACCTTTGTCGGTGGTAACTGTACCGTTAGTTTAATGTTAATGGCAATTGGTGGCTTATTCGAAAAAGATTTAGTTGAGTGGATTTCGGTGGCAACTTACCAAGCTGCTTCAGGTGCGGGCGCTAAAAATATGCGTGAATTACTTTCACAAATGGGGCAATTAGAAGCAAGCGTGAAAGCAGAATTAGCAGATCCAGCATCTTCTATTTTAGATATTGAACGCAAAGTGACCGCAACAATGCGTGATGACAGCTTCCCAACTGCAAACTTTGGCGCAGCATTAGGTGGCAGCCTCATTCCTTGGATTGACAAATTATTACCAGAAACTGGACAAACCAAAGAAGAGTGGAAAGGTTATGCAGAAACCAACAAGATTTTAGGTTTAAGTGATAATCCAATTCCAGTAGATGGTTTATGCGTACGCATTGGTGCCTTACGTTGCCATAGCCAAGCGTTTACGATTAAACTGAAAAAAGATATTCCATTAGCGGAAATTGAGCAAATCATTGCTGCACACAATGAGTGGGTAAAAGTGATTCCTAACGACAAAGAAACCACTTTACGTGAATTAACACCGGCTAAAGTAACAGGGACATTAAGCGTGCCAGTTGGTCGTTTACGTAAATTAGCGATGGGTCCAGAATACTTAGCTGCATTTACTGTAGGCGACCAATTATTATGGGGTGCAGCTGAGCCTGTTCGTCGTATTTTAGTGCAATTGACTAAATAATTTTTAATACTTCTTATATAAAATCAAGCGGTTAAATTTTCTTGATGTTTTGCAAAAAACTATGGAAATTTAACCGTTTTTGTTTTTTACAAACTTTCAGTGTTATTTAGCCTATTCTTTAAATTGTCTATTATTTTTGTCAGAGCCGACTAAGCTCGCGCTAATGTCCAAACTTGAATTTCTTTTACCCCTTGTTTTTGTAGCACACGTGCGATGGCGTTGATAGTTGAGCCAGTTGTCACGACATCATCAACTAAAGCAACGCGTTCATAATGTTTCTTCGGTGCATAATGAAAGGCATGTTGTAAGTTATGTTTTCGGGCTTTAGCGGTAAGTTCTCGTTGTGGCTGGGTTGCGCGAATGCGACTAATCGCAGTTTCTTCTAATGGCAGACTTAACCAGGTGGCTAATGGTCGGGCAAGTAGCGTCGCTTGATTGTATCCACGCCACCAATGGCGTTGCCAATATAGAGGCACAGGCATAATGACTTCAGGTAATTGCAAACTATGTGTTCGTTTTGCTTCTCTTAATGAAAGCAGCAATAATCGGGCAAGCGGTTTATCTAGCCAGTATTGTTGCTGAAATTTAAAACGATGAATCCAATCTGAAAGCGGCTTTTGATACATCGCAATGCGAACCAGCCTTTGCCATTTGGGTTCCTGTTTTAAACATTCTCCACATTGCATAGAAAACTCTAATAATGGCATTCCGCAATGGCCACAATAAGGCTGTTTTTCTAGTAAACGTACGCAGCGGCTACAAAATCCATGATGGGATAATGCTAAACGTTTTTTACATTCGAAACAGCGAAAATCTGCCTGATTCATCTTTTCTCCTTTTCGGCAGAATTTAGCATACCCGCCAAATAAATTTTGCGACGGCCTTCGAAATACGAGTACAATCTTGGTAAATTTTTACCAAAATCTCACCGCTTGTAAGAAGGTACTCTCATGAAAATCACACCAGATTCTATTAAAGTCGTATTCTTTGATATTGATTACACACTATATATTAAAAACGAAGCGCGTATTCCCACTTCAATTATTGAGGAAGTGTTACCTCGATTAAAAGCAAAAGGGATCATTCCAGCTATTGCAACTGGGCGAAATGTGGGTGGTTTTCCTAAAGCCTTATTGCCATATCTGGATGAAGAGGGTTTCCAATTATTAGTAACCATTAACGGGCAAGATAATCTTTATCGCGATCAACAGATTAGCGCTTATGGCTTAAGCACGGAGCGCATTACGCAAGCGGTTGAAAAATTACAACGATTAGGCATTAAATATGCGTTCGTTAGCCGTGAAGCAATAGCCGTTTCTGCAGATGATGCGATTGTTAAAGCGGCGACAACCCCGATTACTGCAGATTACCTTATCGATCCAGATTTCTATTTGAAGAATAACGTTGTACAAATGTTAGCTTATTATAGTGAAGAGCAACGTGAAATCGTAGAAGCATCGGGTGTATTAGGTGACGATCTTAAAGCAGTACGTTGGCATGAAAATGCAGTAGATATTTTCCTTAAACAAAACTCCAAAGCACGTGGAATTGAAGATACATTAGCTTATTTAGGGCTTGAGCCTGAGCAAGCAATGGCATTTGGCGATGGATTTAATGATTTAGAAATGTTTGAAACGGTTGGCTTTTCCGTTGCAATGGGAAATGGAGAAGAAGAACTGAAAGCGATTGCTAATTTTGTTACCAAAGATATCCGTGAAGATGGCATTTTGTATGCATTGGAAACGTTAGGGATAATTTGATTGTTAATATATGAATTAAGTATTCGAAATTATTTTACAAATTTTTATTTATTAGTAATTATTTATATTTTTGACTATCCTTAGCTAAATTTTATTACATGGAGTAATTATGTCAATTTACAGAAATTCTCTTGCTTTTTCAGTGATTCATTATTATTTGCGTGAATTTGCTGAAAAACATCAATTCTTGCTACCTACTTTCCCTAAACATTTGCAGTTAATAGATGTATCATCTTTTATTTTTCAAGCAGAAGATATTGTTTTGGGAAATTCATCATTAAAAGAAATCATTGTAAATGAAAGATTATCTAGCTTATTTGAAAATATAAGTTTAGAAAATGAACATCAGCCTAATACCAATCTTTTTTCCTATGAATATCGAGAATTATCAGCGAATTCTATTTTCCCTATTAAAAATACGTTAAAGGCTTCTTTGTCTGAATTATGGGGTAATTTTATAAAAGGAATTGACGCTATCCCACATTCCCACCAAACAAATTTGAATTTATGGTTAGATCATTTTGATACGGCAATGCAATGTTTTACATCACACATTCCGAGTCTTTATAGGCATGATATTTCTTTTTATGATTTTACTAAAGCCGTGGCGGCATTTGTGGTGGCTCTCGCGGATGAAAAAGCAGAGAAGGATGCTCCATTTTTACTAATTCAAGGATGCTTCTTTGACATTCAAGATTTTATTTTTTCTGGTGGCAGCGAATCGAATAAAGGCGCTGCAAAAATTCTACGTGGTCGTTCTTTCCAAGTCTCACTATTTACTGAACTTTCAGCACTTAAAATCCTAAATGCTTGTAGTTTGCCAACGATTTCTCAAATGATGAATGCGGCTGGAAAATTTTTGATTATTGCACCAAATACAGAAGAAGTAAAAACAGCAATACGAAAAATAAAAAATGAATTAAATCAATGGATTATTAAAGAAACTTACGGTTTAATTGGATTAGGTATTGCTGTTCAGATAGCCCAAACACATGAATTCGAGCAGAGTAATTATGAGAAATTAGTGAAAAAACTGTTTGAAAATTTAGAAGAACAAAAACTCAAACGATTAGATTTAACGGATACTACGCAAAGTGTGCATGAAGAAAATTATCCTAATAGTGTTTGTGCGATGAATAGTTTCTTTCCTGCGCAAATGGGTAAAGATCATTCGGTTATTTCAGAAGATCAGATCAAAATTGGGGAAATGCTTTCTAAACGACAACGCATAATTATTGCTGATGAAAAAACACAAATTCATCATGAATATGAGACACAAATTCTAAAATTACCAATTTTTGGTTTTAAAGTTATTTTTACCAAAAATGAAAGTGATACAGGTAAGTTTGGTTTGCATACTAATGATATTTACCGCTTTTGGGATTTTTCATTGCCAGAAAATACCAATGTTCCAATTTGGAATGGCTATGCTCGTCGTTATATCAACGCTTATGTGCTTTTTGATAACCAAGGAAAAATTGTTACCTTTGAGGAAATTCAAACTAAAGATGAAGGGCAAGATGCTTTAATGACCTTAAAAGGTGATGTCGATAATCTTGGTTCAATTTTCCAAAAAGGTATTCAGCCTGCCAATATTGCGAAAATGGCAGCACTTTCTCGTCAAATGAACCAATTTTTTAGCCTCTGGTTGCCAGCATATTGTGCTGAGAATAGTCCCAATATGTACACCGTATTTGCGGGTGGTGATGACTTCTTTTTGATTGGTCCTTGGTATTCCACACAAAAAGTTGCTCACGCGATGCAACAAGCTTTTAGTCGATATGTGGCGGGAAATCCTGAGATTCATTTTTCGGTTGGAATGGTAATGAGTAAATCAAACATTCCTGTGCCACGTTTAGGCGATTTAGCTGAAGACGCTTTGGATAAATCGAAAAGTATTGATAAGGGTGAAAAAGTTTCTACAGCGAAAGGAAAAAATGCGGTGACGATTTTTAATCGGTCGGTGAAGTGGGCGGATTGGGAACAACTTTGTGATTTAGAGGAAGAAATTCACCGCTTAGCAGAAACTTATAAAATTTCGACTTCTTATCTTTATTCATTAATTCGTTTATGTGAACAAGCAGCAGATATGAAGAATATTGAGAACACAATATGGCGGAGTCGTTTTTATTATCGAACCGCACGTTATGTAACGGATAAACTCTCTAAAGAAAATCGAAATAAAGCATTAAGTGAAATGAGTATTTCATTAGGCGATAAAGGAATTGGTACATATAAACTAAATTTTGCTATTCCATTAACAAACTATTTTTATCAAAAACGATAAGGAAAATTTATGTTAAACATTAATGAAATTAAATTTGGCACGGATAAATCTGCTGAAATTTTTTCAGATATTGCGCAGCGTGCAGCCCAACATGTTAAATCAAATAAGAATGTTAATAAAACAACGCAATTACGCAAGTTTTATGATGAATTAGCGATGTGGAATGATCGTGTGCAATTAGCGCGTGAAAATAAAGAGAATAAATTCAAGGAGTTAGTACCTTTTATCAAAATGTTAAAAGCAAAAGTAGCATATGCCGAAGGGCGTAAACACGTTGATAGAAATTTCTCAGAAGTATTTAATCGCTGTATTGATCAAGCAAATAATGTTGAGACTTTAAGGGATGCAAAATTATTTATGGAAGCTGTAATGGGCTTTTGCAAATTAGAAGAAATTTAATAAGGAATGCTGATTATGAAATTAACAAATATTATTGAAATTAAAGCAAAATTAGAATTGCAAACAGGCTTACATATTGGTGCGGGTGATAGCGAAATGCATATTGGTGGTATTGATAATTCAGTAATTAAACACCCGATTACACAATCACCTTATATTCCTGGCTCAAGCCTTAAAGGGAAAATTCGGACCTTATTAGAATGGCGTTCGGGTGCAGTGCAAAGTACACCATTAACGTTAAAAGAAGTATCTAAAAATCCTGAAGAAGTAAAAAACATTTTACGTTTATTCGGCATTAGTGGTGATACCAAAAATAGTGAACAAGAAGTTGCTGAAATTGGTGTTTCTCGTTTAGCCTTCTGGGATTGCGCATTAGATGCAGAATGGGAAAAATCTATTCGTAATGATAACCAACTTTTAACAGAAGCGAAAAATGAAAATACCATCGACCGTATTACGTCCACCGCTGGCAATCCTCGCCAAACTGAACGTGTACCTGCTGGTGCAAAATTTAATTTTAAACTAATACTACGCCAATTTGAAGGCGATAAGCCTGAACTTCTAGCATTAGTGTTAAAAGGATTGAAACTCCTTGAAATGGATAGTCTTGGCGGTTCAGGCTCACGTGGTTACGGTAAAGTGAAGTTTGTTGAATTAACCGTGAATGGGGAATTACGTAGTTTAGACGATATCAAACCCTTTGAATAAGGTGGTGTTATGAAATTGTATCGTTTCACACTAGCCCTCCAAAGCGCGATTGGGACGCCTTTGGTAGGGGATACTCTATTCGGGCAACTTTGCTGGGCGATACGCAATCGCTTTGGTGAAGCTCGATTAATTGAATTATTAGATGGTTATACTGCACAACGCCCATTTATGGTGGTGTCTGATGCTTTTCCCGAAGGCTTTCTACCCTTACCCACTTTACCTTCTAAATTTTGGGAAACTAAAACAGAAACGGATCGTAAAAGTTTGAAAAAAGTCCAATGGGTTAAAATCAGTGATGTAAAAAAAAGTGCGGTAAAATTTTGGCAAGAATGTGCTTTACAAGCTAATTTCAAGTTTGAAAAAGAAAAACAAGATCAATTCCACAATACTATTAATCGTCAAACTAATACGACAGGAGAGGGACAATTTGCTCCGTACTCAACTGAGCTAACTTGGTTTGGTATAGAACAGAAATTTGATATTTATATCGTATTAGATGAAGTTCGTTTTTCATTAGATGATTTAACGCAAATCCTTAAAGATATAGGAAGTTTTGGATTTGGGCGAGATGTTTCAATTGGATTGGGAAAATTCTGTTGTGATAATTCACAAGCGGTAGATTTTACCCAACAAAATGCAAATTGCTATTTAACTTTGGCAAATTGTGCACCGCAAAATTTGGGTTTAGATAAAGCATATTGCTATTACCAAATCACCACAAGATTTGGACGCCATGGGGATATTCAGGCATTAAGTTCTAGCCCATTTAAAAGGCCAATTATTCTTGCAAAATCTGCCGCCATTTTTACTCCTGAAAACTATGAACCTCGTTTATTTTTAGGGAATGGATTAGGAAATATTTCCTATACTCAGCCAAATGCAGTACATCAAGGTTATGCGCCTGTTTTAAATTTATTTGTCGATTTTGGAAAATAAGGATCACAAATGAAACAATTTATGCAAACTTACAAAGTTTATTTAACGCCATTAAGTCCGATTCATATTGGTTGCGGAGAAGATTTTGAGCCAACTAATTATGTGATTGAGGAGGAAACATTATTTAATTTTGAACCTAGCCATTTAATGTTAAATGAGCGGGAAAGAAAGGATTTGTTAAATGCAGTAAATAAAGATATTCTCGCTATTCATAATTTTTTCTCTAGTAACAAGAGTAAAATTATCCCCTTATCTCATTATTTTAGTGCTATACCTAAAGGATTTGTATCTGAGTATAATCAAAATATAGATAGCCCTGCTCACAAAGAGAAAAATGGAAATAAAGTTTTCAATCAATTACAAATTAAAAGAACTGCATATCTACCTTACCAAGGTTTGGCATTTATTCCAGGAAGCAGTTTTAAAGGTGCTTTTACTACTCCAGTTTTATCAAAAAGACATATTGACAATGGCGGCAACCCTCTGATTAAACTGGAAAAGAAAACGTCTAAAAAATTGTTAAGTCTTATATCACAAAGAATAAATGAAGATTATATATATAATATAAATAATCTTAAGAGTTTCGATGAAGTAAAAGAGAATTTTGCACATAATGAATTTAGAAGTATAAAATTCAGTGATTTCTCTCCTCTTAATAATGTACAAACCAAGATCTTTTATTGCTTAAATTTTAATCGTGAACTAAAAAATGGGGAGAAAACATTTAATACAAAGATTGTACAGCGAAGAGAGAGCATTCTACCTGGTCAATATAGAGCATTTTCAGCTAATTTAAGCATATTAGATGATAAAGTTAATAAATTACTTTCATTGAATGAATACTTAACTATAAGCAATTCATACTATAAAAAAATATTTATTGAAGAAATAGAAGACCTAGTTAATAAAGGCTTTGTTTCTCAAACTTATCTCAATAATATATTAAATATAATTAATAAAGGTGGATTTTTAATTAGATTAGGTAAAAATGGATCAGATAGTAAAGTTCTTAAAGGGAAGAATGTCGCCCAAATAGAAATTAAGCCTAAGAAAAATCAAGAGGTTTATTATCAAGACAAAGCTACAACTTATTGGCTTTCTGCAGACTCAAAAATACAAAAAAATAATCTTCTTCCTTTCGGTTGGGCATTAGTTGAAATTGATCCAATTACGGAAAATGAGGCCTTAAAAACTTGGTGTGAAGCACAACCAAAATCAAAATTTGATCGTTCTGAAATTTTAGCGAAACGTGAGGCTCAAAAAATAGAACAAGCACGCTTGCAAGCAGAAGTCGAAGCAAAACGTTTAGCTGAACAGAAAGCAGCAGAAGAAAAACAGGCTCTTCTAAATTCGTTATCAGATAACCAACGCCTTGTGATAGATTTTGTGGAAAAAGTACAAAATACACGAGAACGTCAAGCAGATAATACTGGTTCTATTTTATTGAAAGAGGCTCAAACTTTAATTGAAAGTGCGGTTGAAAATTGGGATATTTCTGAACGCCAATTTGTAAAATCTCAAATTACAGTTGAATTACTTAAATCAAAAGTGGATTTTAAGAAAAAAGATACAGAAAAAAATGTTAAAAAGTGGCTCAATAAATTGGTGACGGAATGAATCTGAATTCACTTCCTATTGCTCGATACCAGTTTACCTTTCAGGTAACTGATGCTATTCAGTTACCTGAATATGCAGGCTCTACCTTGCGTGGAGCCTTTGGACGTGCGTTGCGTAAAATTGCTTGTATGACAAAACAAACAGATTGCAAAAGATGTCCGCTTTATCGTACTTGTCCATATACCAATATCTTTGAAACGCCAGCCCCAGCAGAGCATCAGATACAAAAATTTAGTCAAGTGCCTAACGGTTATATTATTGAGCCATCAGAATGGGGTGAGAAGACTTATTTACCAAATGAGGTGTTTCAATTTTCTATTGTGTTGTTTGGAAAATTAATTGAACAACTGCCTCTTATTGCTTTTGCGTTCAAACGAGCATTTGAATATAAAGTTGGGCATGGCAGAGCAAATTTATTGGATATTTCTGCGTTTAATGAAAGTGTAGGAAGATTTGAGTCTGTTTTATTTGATGGGAATATTACCGAACATCGTAAAGAGGTGAATTTTCCTGAACATTTTGCAAATAATGCTGTGATTGAAATTAGTACTCCTTTACGTTTGCAAGAAAACGGTAAGCCATTAAGAGACTACGAAATTAATGCAGAACGTTTTTTTATTTCACTTGCTAAACGAATTTCTTTATTAAGTGAATTTCATTTTGAACCCTTAGATTTAGATTTTGAGTTACTAAAAAATCAGATTGCGCAAATTGAAGATGAAAAATGCTTAAAATGGCAAGATTGGACTCGTTATTCTTCCCGACAAGAGCAAAAAATGAAGTTAGGAGGGGTAATAGGTAAATGGCAATTTAAGAACTTATCACCAGAATTAGCCAAGTTGCTTTATATAGGTCAATGGCTACATTGTGGAAAAAATGCAACCTTTGGATTAGGTAAATATCAAATTACAAATTTGTAATTTATAACAAAAAATAGACCGCTTGCTATTATTTAATTTTAAATCTTTGAGGAAATAGGTATGACAACGTGGTTTATTTCAAGACATCAAGGTGCGATTGAATGGGTAAAAAAACAAAATATCCTGATCGATCGTTTTGAAAGTCATTTAAATACTTCACTTGTGCAAGCTGGTGATGTAGTTATTGGTACACTCCCTATTCATTTGGCAGCAGAAATCTGCCAAAAAGGGGCAAAATTTTATTTTTTATCTGTTAATGTTTCATGCGAACAACGTGGAATAGAATTAACGTGTGCACAATTAATCGAGCAACAATGCTCAATCCAACCATTTTGGGTTGAAAAATTATAGAGGTCTTTTTATGCAAAAATACGATATTCATGTTTGTATCATTTCTAATGAGGCAGCAGCTAATTTATTGCCTGTAGGCATACCCGAATTTAAGCTTAATGAAGCCATTTTCCTTATTACAGAAGATATGAAAGGAAAAGCAGAAAGTTTAAAAAAAGCGTTTCAATCTTGATTTGCACCCCAAAAGTTAGACTAACCTTCTAACTGATTAAGGTGCAGATTTTTTATGACTAAATACAATCAACTTTTCAAACAACAAGTCGTGAATTTCTATTTCGAATATCACGAAAACCTTGCTTTCACATTAAAACATTTCAATTTACTTAAAACAACCGTTAGCTGCTGGATCGCACAATACAAATATTCAGGCACTAATAGATTAGCGGTATTACACTGCAAAAGACTTTACTCTCCTAAATTTAAACATAGTGTTGTTCAAACCATTCTCTCTGGCAGATTTTTGATGGAAAATGCTGCGCTTTACTTTGGTATTGCTAGTAGTGGGACTATTAGTCAATGGTTGAAAGCCTTTAGGAAAACAGTATAAATGGGCTCCACCCCAAACCTAAAGGTCGCCCAAGTATGAAACCTAAATACGCCAAAATGCCTCCACCACCAAAAACAGAAGAAGAACGTTATCAAATGAATAATTTGACGGTTCGCAGAGCCGAAAATTTGCAATCAAATATGATTTTTATTGAGAGAAGGAGAAAAAAGATGTTGTTAATTTTAGATGTAATTGCGGTATATCTTATCATCAAAGTATTGGAGGTTTTTGTATGGCCTAGAGTAGATTCATATTTGAAAAAAACACAGAAAAAGGAGGAATTATGGAACGTATCAATGCATTTTTAGATGCGTGGTATAAAACACACAACTGACGAATGTTAGCGGTTTGGCAAGCCGAAAATTGCTTAATGTGCGGTTATTTTTCATTGATTTTAACGGAGTACACAATGCAAACGACCCGCCACAAATATCTTATTGCTTATGATATTTTTGATCATAAACGCCTTTATCAAGCCCATAAAAAAGTGGAAGCCTTTGCTATTGGTGGACAAAAATCTTTTTATGAATGCTGGCTAACTGAACATGAAATGACTAAATTTAAGCAAGAAGTGAATGCTTTAATTGATCCATGTGATGACCGCGTTTTTATCTTTCGAATTCCGGATAATGTTGAATCTATGTTGTTTGGTAAGGCTCAATTACAATCTATTTCCCCATTTATGTTGGTTTAGGAGGCGTTATGTCTAGCTTATATATTGACCGCAAAGGCACAGAAATTAAATTAAGTGGTGAGGCTTTGGTTTGTTACGAGAATGGCGAGCGTGTTGGAACCATTCCTCTTGCTCCGATCGAACGAATTTACCTTAAAAGTGATGTAATCGTACAAGCTTCTTTACTTGCTAAATTAGGTGAAAAAGGTATTGGTATTATTTTACCGCATTAAGCCTCTATCTTCCCCCAGCATTACGTTTTGAAGGAAGAAATCGCCGCCCACCTCGTGATCCTTTCAATGCAATACTTTCTTTAACTTATACGCTTATTCATTCGGAAGCGATACTTACCATTTATGGGGCAGGTCTTGATCCTTATATTGGGTTTTATCATGCTTTAGATTTTGGGCGGGAATCTTTAGCTTGTGATTTAATTGAACCGCTTCGCCCATTGATTGATAACTGGTGTTTAGGTCTCTTTCGCCAGGAAATCTTGCGCGAAGAATATTTTTCAACGACACAGGAAGGTTGCATTTTAGGCAAAACAGGGCGAGTACAATTTTATAAAGCTTATGAACAGGCAGTAAATCTTTGGCGTAAAATGCTGACTGAAAATAGCCAAGATATCGTGAATTTAATTAAACAAGCCGATTTAGTTTCTAGTCCACAACGCAAAGAGAGTGAAGCGAAAGCTTTCTCTGGCTTCCAAGAAACGCAGTGGCAGCATTTATTAGAACATTATTATTTTAACCAACAAACCATGTTGCAAGACATTATCTTTCAATTTTAGGAGAAGGTATGCAATATTTAATTGGCTATGACATCGCAAATCCAAAACGATTACAAAGAATTTATCGTCGAATGATTAATTTTGCTACGCCTATTCAATATAGCGTTTTTTTATTTGATGGTTCAGAAAAATTACTTAACAAATGTTTGGAGGAGGTAATGACTATTTTCGATAAAAAAGAAGATGACTTACGCATTTATCCTTTACCGAGCAATAGTGCCCAATGGCGATTAGGAAAATCATGTTTACCGGAAGGGATTATTTGGACAGCGATGCCAACTAATTTGACATATAATGCTAGCTAATTGCCCCAAATTTGGTAAAATGTTCCACGTTTTCGACCGCTTGATGAGTAAATGAAATGTTAAATATTGTACAACATTTGAGCAAATCAAGACCCAACTATCTAAGTCTCGGGAAAAGTTGGGAAGTGGCTCTGGCAAGCCTTGTGTCGCAAGGCTTTATGACCCCACTACTGTCGTAAGACATTGCCCTGTTCCAAAGGGATTGAGACTTTCACAAGATGTTTCTTCATTTCTTCCTTCTGAGGTCGTAAGACATTGCCCTGTTCCAAAGGGATTGAGACAATAGGGAATCTAGATATAGTCTGACTAACTTCTTTAAGTCGTAAGACATTGCCCTGTTCCAAAGGGATTGAGACTTCTTTTGAACTGCATAATTACCTCTTTTATTGTGTCGTAAGACATTGCCCTGTACGAAAGGGATAGAAAAAGGAAACCCCAGTTAAGAAAACTGGGGTTTTTCAATTTTTATAATCTGATTTTTAATGTGTTTATTTATATTGATAAATATTGAGAGAAATTTTTTGTATATAAGAAATTAGCGTAAAACGTAAAAATAGGATGATAGAAAAGGATGGGATTTGAAGTTGGTCCCCCCTGCCGGACTTGAACCAGCGACCAAGCGATTATGAGTCGCCTGCTCTAACCACTGAGCTAAGGGGGGAAAGGTGGCGGAATTATAGAGAAATTCCGCGCTGAAGTCTATAACTGCGCCTTTGGTCGTTGCAAAATTAACCGTTTTCGCGTTGGGGCAACAGAGAAAGCAGATCGACGGCAATTTTCAGATTACCTGTTTTTTGTGCGCGTTCTACTTCAGCTAATAGCGCAATCCCTTCTGATAGGCTCCATTGTGTTGGCATTGGTGCGTAATGTGCAAAAAATGCATCAAAATCGACCGCTTGTTGGCTAAATAAACCTAATAAAAGTTGTTGGAAATTCTGTTGACGTAAGCAACTTGGTACTGCTGAGATGGCTAAACAGATCTCTGAATGCAGTCGTTTTTCTTGAATCTGAAAGCCGATTGCTGACAGTGCTTGTTGGTGTTGTTGCCATTGCAATGCTTGTGTTTCATTTAACCGAATAGAAAGTGGAATAAGCAAGGTTTGGCTCTCATTTTTTGCCAGTTGAGCTTGCCATTTTGCCAGAACGAGATCCGAAAGTGGTATTAAATAAAAAGCCTCATTTTCTTTCAGTAATAGAGCTTGATTCCCTACAACGGCAAGCACTTGTGCTTGTGCGTGGTGTGCAGAATAAACATTTACTACAGGTGCATCCTCTTCCACAGAAGCCGCAGGTTCAGCTTGCGCGATAATCGTTGGCGCTTGATGCACGGTTTCTAATGTCGCTGCAGCAATAGAGGCTGAGCGTTCGCTTTTTTCGGTTTCACCGGTATTCACCAATGCTTCATACCAACGTTGCGCAGATTGGCTTGAACTGCCAGATTTTGCAAAACGTGGCGCAAATTTCACCGCTTGTGAAGGTGCTGATGTTGGTTCATTTTGTGAAAAGCCTGCAAAAACATTCGCCCCTGCGCTTAATCGGTTGGTGTCCGCTGCATAGCTTGGTAATGGTTCGTTAACGGCATTAGTTAGCGGTAAATCTTGTTGAGTTTCTAGCCCTTGTAGCACGCCTTGTAAAATAAAGTCGTGTACCAGTCTTGCCTGATGAAAACGGACTTCATGCTTAGCAGGGTGTACATTCACATCAACTTGCTGTGGGTTAATATCCAAAAACAGCACAAAAGCTGGATATTCCCCGGCAGACAAACATTCCCCATAAGCTTGGCGGATGGCGTGATTGATGGTTTTATCGCGCATCATGCGTCCATTGACGTAGCTATAACAAAGGTCGTTTTGTGCGCTCGTAAATTGCGGTGAGCCAATCCAACCATGCAAATGCAAATCTCCATGCTGCCAGTCAATATGATTGGCATGCGCAATAAACTCATCTCCACAAATCGCTGCAACACGGCGTTGCTGTTGTTCGACAGAATTATCTTGCACTTTGCGATATTGACGTACCACTTTGCCATTATGAGTCAGAGTAAAACTCACATTCGGTTTTGCCAGCGCAATACGGCGCACCACTTCATCAATATGCCCAAATTCAGTTTTATCGGTTCGCAAAAATTTACGGCGAGCGGGGGTATTGAAAAAGAGATTCGCCACTTCCGTTGTGGTACCAACAGGGTGTGAGGCAGGGCGGATTTCAACTGCCATTTCACGCCCTTCAGCATAAGCCAGCCAAGCTTCTGCTTGCCCTTCAGGACGAGAAGTCAGTGTTAAGCGAGAAACAGAACTGATACTCGCCAGCGCTTCGCCACGAAAGCCAAGACTTAAAATCATTTCTAAATCTTCTAAGCTCGCAATTTTACTGGTGGCATGACGGGCGAGTGCAAGTGCTAAATCTTGTTTGGCAATTCCACAGCCATTGTCTCGAATACGAATCAGCTGAGCGCCACCTTTTTCAATATCAATTTGAATTTGGTTAGCGCCAGCATCCAGACTGTTTTCCACCAACTCTTTTACGACTGAAGCGGGGCGTTCAACCACCTCGCCTGCAGCGATTTGGTTAGCCAGTTGTGGAGGGAGAATTTGAATTAAATGTGATTCGCTCATAATCAAGAAAATAGGTCAAAATTAACGATATTTTAGCAAATTTGCACCAATTATAAAATGGCGCAGCAAGCGGTCGGTTTTGTGGCATAATTTGCAAATTCATATAGATAGAATGGAAGTAAACAATGAGCGTACAAATTGGTATTGATTTAGGCACAACGAATAGTTTAATTGCCCAATTTATTAATGGCGAAACTCGTCTTATTCCTAATAAATTGGGGCATGAATTAACCCCATCTGTGGTCAGCGTAACAGAAGATGGCTCGATTTTAGTCGGGCTTGCCGCTCGGGAAAGATTAGCGACGGCACCACAGATGACAGCTTCTGCATTTAAGCGCTTTATGGGCAGCGATAAAATTTTCCGACTTGGCAAACAACAATTCCGCGCCGAAGAGCTTTCTGCATTAGTGCTCAAAAGTTTAAAAGAAGATGCCGAACATTTCTTGGGTGAGCCAGTTGAAGAAGTAGTCATTACTGTACCTGCGTATTTTAATGCGATTCAGCGCCAAGCAACGAAAAATGCGGCAGAAATGGCAGGGTTAAAAGTCAGTCGCTTGCTAAATGAACCCACTGCGGCAGGGCTTGCTTACAACTTGCAAGATAAGCCAGACGATACCAATTTCTTAATTTTCGATTTAGGTGGCGGAACCTTTGATATTTCAATCTTAGATTATTTTGATGGCGTGGTCCAAGTTTCTGCCAGTGCAGGCGATAACCAACTTGGTGGGGAAGATTTTGTGCAAGCCTTACAACGCTGTTTCTTAACCAAGTGCACGAGTTTAAATGAGGCACAAAGAAAACGGATTCAAACATCAAGCGAATCTTGGCAGGTGTTTGAACATGCGAAACGTCAGTTAAGCAAAGAAAAAAGTGTCAGAATTGCTTTAACCTTAGATGAACAAGTTCATGAAGCGATTATTTCTGAAGAAGATTTCTGTCAAGCTGCGCAGCCGTTAATTACACGTTTACGCCAGCCGATTGAGCGAGCACTGCGCGATGCCAAACTTAATCCGTCTAGTATTGATGGCATTATTTTAGTCGGTGGTTCAACCCGTATGCCGATTATCCGCAAGGCGATTGCCCAATGGTTCCAACGCTTACCGCTTTCTGCAATCAACCCTGATGAAGCGATTGCGCGAGGAGCTGCCGTACAAGCTGCACTGATTGCACGCAATCAAAATTTAGAAGAAGTTGTACTAACGGATGTTATGCCATTTTCATTAGGTACGACTATTGGTGTGGATATGCCAAATGGTCAACGCATCAATGACCGTTTCAGCCCGATTATTGAACGCAATATGCCAGTGCCGATTTCACGCGAGCAGCATTATGTCACGGCAAAGGATAATCAAACTGAACTTCAGTTTGATATTCGTCAGGGAGAATCAGCCATTAGCAGTGAGAATATTTTGCTTGGCGAAATGTTTGTCACTGTGCCACCTCGCCCAAGAGGCGAAGTAGGTGTTACGGTTCGTTTTAGTTACGATATCAATGGCTTACTTGAGGTGGATTTAACCAATGATGAGTTAGATATTCAGATTAACCAAGTTTTCCAACATAACAGCCACAACTTGAGTGCGGCAGAAGTGCAGGCTTCACGCGAGAAATTAGCTAAACTGAAAATTCACCCGCGCGAACAACAAGAAAACCGTTATTTACTCGAAAAAGCCAAACGCTTATATGAAAACTATTTAGGCGAAGAGCGAGCGGTAATTAGTGAATTTTTAGCTTATTTTGAAGCGGAATTGGAATCACAAGATGAGGGCAGAATCCACCGTGCGAGAAAGAAAATGCAAGAATGTTTAGCACGTTATGACGAAGGCTGGTTAATCTAAGAGGTAAACATGGCAAGTTGTTGGCAAATTTTAGAGATTAAATCAACGGGTGATGAAAAAGCGATTCGCCGTGCTTATGCAAAAAAACTCAAAGTGACCCGTCCCGATGAAGATCCAGCGGGCTATCAAGCACTACGAGCCGCTTTTGATGAGGCGTTAATTCAGGCGGCTTATCAGCGAGAATATGAAGAACGGGCAGCCGCAAATCGTGCTGATTCTCTACGGGAAGAGGAGGCTGATTCAGCCCAATTAAGCACTGAATCTGCTGATGAAAGCCCATTACAAGCGGGTGAATTTGAGCCGCTTTTTGCAAATGAGTCAGAAAATTCGACCGCTTGTGAGCCTTGCCCGATTGAATTTAGCTTAGAGGATAGGGCGCATGAAGAAACGACATCAAACTCAGCACCTGAAGAAATTTCATACGTTTACCAAGATAGCGCATTGCATGATGAAGTAGAGGCTGAAGAACCATTAGAAGCGCCAGCCCCCGATTTAGTCGATGTGTTATTGATGGAAATTGATGAGGTTTTTGAAACAGCAGGCGAAATTGGCATTTTAAAAAATTGGGCAAATTGGCAGCCTCGTATTGAATCCCTGCCTTTTGATGAAAGTCCTATTTTCTCGAGTGCGTTATTACAACGTTTTTTTGCTTATCCGGTTGAAAATAATTATTTAATTCAGCTTTGGACAAATTATTTTCAATGGCATAAAGATTATGTCATGGCGGAACAATTAACCCCAGAAGGTGTTCATTTATTACAAGCAAAAGTAGAACGTGCTGAGCAGGAAGTTGGTTGGGCACCGATACCCGATTATTTAAAATCAATTTCCCCTAATTTAATTAAAACAGCACCAGAAAAACTTGCAGAGTCATTTTATTACGGCATTTTGGCAAGAGCAGCCAATAAATGTAGTGTGATTTTAAGCGTAATTTATGCTTTTTTCGCATGGATTTATATTGCCTATGAGAGATCGTTAATTCCGCATTGGAAAATTGAATCAACGACGCTCAAAGTAAATCACATTTTTTCTGCTGCGAAAATATTAAGATATTTTTGGCGAGGGCTTTTATTTTTTGGCGTGGCTTCCATTATTTTTAGCCAGAGATTTAATGAAAATATTGGTGTGCCATTTGTTATTATTCTATTTTGCTTTGCAATATTTTATTTTGTTTCTGGGTTTATTTTAGGTTTATCTAAATTTGAGGTTTTGAGAAAGTTTTTATATACCGGTAATGAACATAATGAATTCTTTAGAATGATTGCCTTCCCTGTAGTTGGTTGGTTATTTATTTCACAGGTTAGTGAACAAACAAATAATTATTTTATATTAGGTTCGTTATTGCTTGGCGTATTGCTGATTTGTTTAAGTTTGATTCCTGCTTATATTGAGTATAAAGACTCCCGTTATTTTTGGGGATTGGTTTTATCTACTTTAGCGATGGCATTTTTTCCAATACCAGAAGGCTATCTTGTCCTTATTATCATTTATTGGATAAATTTAAATGTATATATGACAATCTTTAAACCGCGGATTTATATTTATATTAAATCTATTTTAATTTATCCGTTTGTAAAACTGCCGAGCGATACTGAATTATTGCTTTATCCTTTTATGGTAATTTTTGCACTGGTGTTATGGTTTGTTTTCTTACCAAGTTTAGCCGGAGAACATATTTTTAAAGTTAAAACAGTCAGTGGGTTACTTGAATTAGGGTTTTTAAGTTTTATTATTGCATGGTATGGCTTGGAAAATATTGAGAATGGGCTTTATTATGTCTATCCGATAAGTTTGATTGTTTATTTGATTCATGTCGGCATAATGAGATTTATTTCTCACCAATTAGCAAAAAATGCAGTTTAAATGAAAAAAGTTTCTTAAAAAAGATTACTGAAAGTTGAGATCGAAAAGCGGTCATGTTTTTAAAGCAATTTGCAAATTTGCTTGAGAATCTGACCGCTTTTTATGTAAATAATGAATTTCGGTTTTTATTTTGTGTTGAATTAAGCGTCTTCTAACGCATAAGGTAGTTCACAAATTTTCAATAACGTATCGTTAAAGCGGAATAATGTATCAGCTTCAATCTCTTTATTCAGCACAATTTGCACCCAAAGTTGTTGCTGATAATGTACTGCGGCTAATACAGTACCGCTTGCACGCCAGTTTTCCCCTAATTGCATTTCTAGCGCTTGACCAGCTTCTGGGCATTCCGTTTGTTCACTGTTGCCGACTAAAATAAACATGGCACGTTTGTTCGCCCCACGGTATTTCGCTCGCGCAACGGTTTCTTGCCCAATGTAGCAACCTTTGGTAAAAGAGATCGCATTTTCGACTGCTTGTAAGTTGGCAGCTTGTGGAATAAGCTCAAATTGGTTAGCTTTAGCTAGAATTGGTAAACCGTCTTGAATATCCGCCAAATTCCAAAGTGTGCTTTCACCATGCGTGGTAAGTGTTTCTCCCCAGACAATTGCGCGTTTCTGTGCGCAAGAGAGTACTAAAGTGGTCGCATTTTCACTCAGATTAGCTAAAGCTGTTGCATTCGCTACGCCAAATAATGGCGTATCTAATTCGGTAAATGTCACTTTAGAAAACACGGCATATTTTTTTAACTGCACTAATGCTTCAGGCAGTAATTCACAACGAATAATGGCAAAAAACTGCTCGGCTTGTGCGCGATATAAACGAAATAGCGCACTCATTTTGCCTTTCGGATCGCAATGGCTGGTTAACGTGTGTTCGCCAATGGCAAGCTTTGTCACATCTGCGGTAAGCTGTCCTTGTAGATATTTTTCAGCATCAGAACCTGCGATTTCAATAAGACGATATTGGTTTAGTGGAACGCAAAAATCGGGTTGGAGTTTAGTAATTTGTTGGCATTCACATTTCATAAAACACTCTTTATTGTGAAAAAATTTTTAAAATCATACACGCTAAAAATGGAAGAAAAAAGTGGAAAAATGACCGCTTGCAAGAATTCTTTTTGAGGCAAGCGCTATTTAAGGTAGAATCACACTAATTTTTATCGCGTATTTTTGGAAAAACGATGAGTGCAACATTATCTTTAGAACAAATTCAAACGCTTGCAGCAGAAGAAATGCAGGCGGTTAATGCAGAAATTTTGGCGCAGCTAAATTCTGATGTGCCGCTGATTAACCAACTGGGTTTTTATATTATCAGTGGGGGTGGCAAACGTATTCGCCCGTTAATTGCAGTATTAGCTGCAAAAGCGCTGGGTTATACGGGAAAAAAACACGTTACAACAGCAGCCTTTATTGAGTTTGTTCATACTGCCACTTTATTGCATGATGATGTTGTCGATGAGTCTGATATGCGCCGTGGGCGCGAAACCGCTAATGCGGCTTTCGGGAATGCAGCAAGCGTATTAGTGGGCGATTATATTTATACGCGTTCATTCCAGATGATGACTTCAGTAGATTCATTGAAAGTGCTTAAAGTGATGTCGGCAGCGACTAATGCATTAGCAGAAGGCGAAGTGCAGCAGTTGATGAATGTGAACGATCCGAACACGACCGAAGAAAATTACATGAAGGTTATCTACAACAAAACAGCGCGTCTGTTTGAAGCTGCAACCCAATGTGTGGCGATTGTGGCAGATCAGAGTGAAGAAGTTGAATCGGCATTAAAAGCTTACGGTTGTTATTTAGGCACAGCGTTCCAATTAGTTGATGATATTTTAGATTATTCCGCAAATGCACAAACGATGGGTAAAAATGTCGGCGATGATTTTGTGGAAGGTAAACCAACCTTACCATTGTTACATGCTATGCAACATGGCACAGCAGAACAAGCAGAGATGATTCGCCATGCTATTGAAAACGGTGGCGATATTGCCAAGATTGATGATGTGCTTGCGATTATGGCAGAGCATAAGTCGCTTGATTTTGTTATGGCAAAAGCAAAAGCTGAAGCACAAAAAGCGGTAGATGCACTTTCTGTATTACCTGAAAGTGAATATAAACAAGCATTGATTTCTTTAGCATATCTGTCGGTAGATCGCGCTTATTAAATTTATCAAGAAAAGAATAATGACTAATCAACACCAACCTCTTGAACATCAAGAGAAACTCAAACAGAAAAAGTTAACGCGTAAAGGCAAAGATCCAAATGCGCCTTTTGTGCGTGAAAAATTAAGTCTGCCAGGTGGGCACAATAAATTATTGCTGCATTCTTGCTGCGCCCCTTGCTCTGGCGAAGTAATGGAAGCGATTTTAGCTTCTGGCATTGAATTTACGATTTACTTCTATAATCCGAATATTCATCCGCTAAAAGAGTACATGATTCGAAAAAAAGAGAATATTCGTTTTGCAGAAAAACATGGTATTCCGTTTATTGATGTGGATGACGATTACGAAAACGATCGTAAAACGTGGTTTAAAAAAGCAGAAGGTATGGAATGGGAGCCTGAGCGTGGTATTCGTTGCACCATGTGCTTTGATATGCGTTTTGAAAAAGCCGCACAATATGCGCATGAACATGGTTTCCCAGTATTTACCAGCTGTTTAGGAATTTCTCGTTGGAAGGATATGAACCAAATCAATGATTGTGGTCACCGTGCAGCAGCCCCATACGATGATGTGGTTTATTGGGATTACAACTGGCGAAAAGGTGGCGGTTCACAACGCATGATTGAAATCAGTAAGCGTGAACGTTTCTATCAACAAGAATATTGTGGCTGTGTATATTCGTTGCGTGATTCCAATAAATGGCGCTTAGAAACAGGCCGTCAACGTATTGAAATCGGTAAACTTTATTATTCACCAGATTAGAAAAACGGGAGTTGAACTCCCGCTTTTTTATTGTTTCACATAATTTTTCACAAATTCCGCAATTTGCTCAATGTTGTTAATATCGAGCAAGTTTTCCCGATCAAGCGGATAATCAGTTGCCGTGGCGATTGTCCATTCATCAAGTTCTGGCAAGGGTTTTTCAATCGCTTTGCGGTGAAGTTGTAATTTTGCCATTGCTTCATGCTTAAATCCTTCCACCAACACTAAATCAACATCCTCAAATTTTGCAATAAATTGTTGAAAATTGACCGCTTGCTCGGTAGGCGTTTCGCACATCAGTGCCCAACGTTGATCGCAAACAACCATCGTTGGATTAGCCCCAGCTTCGCGTAAGCGGTAGCTGTCTTTTCCTGGTTTATCGGTTTCAATATTGTGATGAGAATGCTTAATTAGCCCCACTTTTAGTCCACAAGCGGTCAATTTTGGTAATAATTTTTCCAATAGCGTGGTTTTCCCCGTGCCGCTATACCCCGTAATGCCTAAAATTTTGGGCGCTGATTTTGGTTGGGCTGCAAGGGCAAGATCATCTAGCGTATTAAAATTTTGAAAGGCTTCAGGCTGCTCCGAAAAATCTACTGCAACACTACGCTGTGTTTGGAAAAAATAGAATAAGCGTCGTTCTCCTGAATTTAAGTAGGCTTGCAGTGCAGGCACAACATCACGATGCAATAACGCAAAAGTTGGATGCGGGCGTTCGCCATCATGTGCATAGGCGATCTGCGCACTGTTAATACGTAATGCGGTGGAAAGCTTGTGTAGCAGATTCTCTGGTAAATAAGGGCTATCGCACGGCACAAATAATAGATAGTCTGCTGGAATTTTTGCAAAAGCGCTTAACATTCCGCTTAATGCGCCTTGGAAATCGGGCAGTTCATCTTGAAAGTGAGGATAGGTTGGAAAAAGGCGCTGATATTCGCTTTCTGAGCGGTTGATATTAAGCCAAATATCATTAATTTGTGGCGATAGGCGAGAAAGAATATGCGAAATAAGCGGTTTGCCATGCAAAAGTTGTAACCCTTTTTCGACTCCGTGCATGCGGCGAGCTTTGCCGCCAGCTAAAACCACAGCGCTGATGTGATGCATCATAGTGTCCTCTGCTTAAAAACATAAGCGATTGTTTTGCAAAAATAGAGCTAAAAGTATATGATCTGCCCTGATTTTCAACAAGAATTTTTAAGGATTTTTCATGAAATGCAAACGTTTAGAAGAGTTGCTGGAATTATTAGGTGAACATTGGCGTAAACAGCCAGATTTACATTTAATTGATATTTTGCAACAGCTTTCAGAAGAAGTCGGCGAGCCGAATAATTATCCGGCGTTGCGCGATGAAGTGTTAATTTATCAATTAAAAATGCGCAATTCAGATAAACACGAGCCGATTCCGGGCATTAAAAAAGATTACGAAGATGATTTTAAAAGCGCAATTTTACGTGCGCGGGGAATTTTAAAAGATTAACAGACTCTAATGGAAGTCTATTTTATTTTTAAGGATCAACAATGAAAAAAATGATGTTAAAAACCACTTTTGTTGCACTTTCTGCTTTATTCGCATTCAGTGCTAATAGTCTTGCAGCTGAACCTGTTGAAGGTAAAGAGTATAAAGTGGTTAACCAAGCGCCAAGTAGCCAAAAAGAAGTGGTTGAGCTTTTCTCTTTCTATTGCCCACATTGCTATGCTTTTGAGTTGCAATATAAGATTCCAAGTCAAATCAAAGAGAAATTACCGGCAGATGTGAAATTTACTCAATACCATGTGGATTTTTTAGGTCGCCAATCTGAAAACTTAACCCGTGCATGGGCGTTTGCGATGGCAAAAGGCGTGGAAGATAACGTAAAAACAGCATTATTTGAAGGCGCACAAAAAGATGCATTTAAATCTATGGATGACATCAAAGCGGTCTTCTTAGCAAATGGTGTGAGCGAAGCGGATTTTGATAGTGGTATCAATAGCTTTGCTGTTAATGGTTTAGTGAGCAAGCAAACGCAATATGCAGAGCGTTTTAAAGTGCGTGGTGTACCTGCATTCTTTATCAATGATAAATATGAAATTAATTTAGAAGGCTTCAGTGATTCAACTAGCACTGGCGCATTTATTCAGCGTTATGTTGATGCGGTGACTTTCTTAACCAACAAATAATTGAAAGCGTAATTTCTATGTAGCCCCTTAATGATGCATTAAGGGGCTAATTTTTTTCAAGCGGTTGGATTTTTCTTAAGATTTGCAAATTCTTTCCTATATCCGCCCGCTTATCCCGCTATTTTTTGGAGTAGATCACAAAATCATAGATTCCTAATTGCATAATTAAACCTGGGGTTTATGATCGCCACAAGTAAAATAAGAGGAGTTTATTATGGTAAATTACGGTGTTGTTGGCGTGGGTTATTTTGGTGCTGAACTTGCCCGTTTTATGAATGAAGAGCCAGATGCGCATGTGTCTAAGGTCTTTGATCCAGAAAATGGCCAAGCGATTGCTGAAGAATTGCAATGTGATTGTGCGCAATCTTTGGAAGAGTTAGTCAGCTCTGCCAAAGTGGATTGTGTCATTGTTGCAACACCTAATTATTTGCATAAAGAGCCTGTGCTTTTGGCAGCAAAAAATAAGAAACATGTTTTCTGTGAAAAGCCTATTGCACTGAGCTACCAAGACTGCGATGAAATGGTTCGCGCTTGTGATGAAAATGGTGTGATTTTTATGGCAGGGCATGTGATGAATTTCTTTAACGGTGTGCGTCATGCTAAAGCGCTGATTAACGATGGTGTAATTGGGCGAGTGCTTTATTGTCATGCAGCTCGAACAGGATGGGAAGACGTTCAACCAAGCATTTCATGGAAGAAAATTAGAGAAAAATCTGGCGGGCATTTATACCATCATATTCATGAGTTAGATTGCGTGCAGTTCTTAATGGGTGGTATGCCAAAAACGGTTACGATGACTGCCGCGAATGTTGCTCACCAAAGTAAAGAATTTGGTGATGAAGACGATATGCTTTTTGTTACGATGGAATATGAGGATAACCGATTTGCGCTATTAGAATGGGGATCTGCATTCCGTTGGGGCGAGCATTATGTGTTAATTCAGGGTGAGAAAGGTGCTATTAAATTGGATATGTACAACACCAAAGGCACATTACGCGTAGATGGCAAAGAAAGTTATTTCTTTGTGCATGAAAACCAAGAAGAAGATGACGATCGCACGCGTATTTATCACAGTAAAGTGATGGATGGCGCAATCCAATATGGTAAACCAGGAAATCGCACGCCAATGTGGCTGAATTCGATTATGAAGAAAGAAATGAAATATCTAAATGATATTTTACATGGAATGAAACCAGATGCTGAATTTGCACCACTCTTGACGGGTGAAGCGGCACGCGCTGCCATTGCAACAGCAGATGCTTGTACTCGCTCTCGTTATGAAAACCGAAAAGTGGAACTTGCAGAAATTTTACAAGCTAAATAAACAAATAAAAAACCCGATACTACGTATCGGGTTTTTTTATCAAGATTCAATTATTTGAATTCGTAACGACGAATTGTTTTTAAATCTTCATCTTGTTGGTGATTTTCATCAGCTACAACAACACGCGCACCTACTGTTGCGTGAGCATCGTATTCGCGAGTTAATTTCATTTTTTCGCCATTATCTTTTTGTACAGTTAATTCAACTTTGTTGTCGCCTAAGTCTTTGCTGTCTAAGATAGTTGCGTTGCCTTTATCTGCATAGAAATCCGCAGTACAAGCACTTAAAACGATTGCTGAGAATACAGCTGCTAAAGAGAGTTTTTTCATCATGCATCCTTACACATAACATAATTTAAAATGAATTTTAATCTGCAAAGCGATTAAAGTAGAGAAACGTTAAGATCCGCGTTTGAACCGACAATTCTTACTCGTTTACCAGCAACAAAACCGTCTTCTTTCTTCTGAACGACTACGATTTCTTTACCGTCATCTTTGCGAATCACCATCTCTAAAGATGATACTTGATTCGCTTTTTCTTCGATTGTACTACCAGCCATTGCACCCGCAATTGCGCCCACAGCGCTTGCAATCGCACGACCAGTACCACCACCAACTGTAGAACCAGCGATACCACCTAACACACCACCACCAACGCTTCCAATGACGCCCGGGCTTTCTGCTTGGATTTTTACATCACGTACAGAAACGATGGTGCCGTAGCTAATAGAACGAGCTTCTTTTGCTTGTTGGCCTGAATAAACACTACCGCTATAAATGTCAGTTTGTGCACAACCTGCCATGACTAAGCTTGATAAAAGCGCTGTTGCTAATCCTAATTTTTTCATAATGTACTCCAAATAAAAGATTATGCTAGAAATGTGTCTCTGAAGAAATCACACTTTTTATATCATAAGGGTGGAGCTTCAGACAGACATTATAGCATAAAGTTTCTGCTTTCATACTAATCGCAACCGTAGGATTTGGCAAGATTTCGCCTATGACTTCGGGTTGACTAATCTTTACATTTAATGATAGATGATTGTCTAGTTGATAGGTAGTAATCATCCTTGCTATCCAAGCCTCGACGGATTCTTTTTCTAAAAATGGCACCACAACTTCAATATGTTCCCAACCTTCAACAGGATAAATTTTACTTTTAGGAAAAGGCAGCTCGACAATTTTTACAAATTGTTCGCCAAATTTGACCGCTTGATGTAGCTCAAATAACCCTATTGGGCGACCATTTACCTCGCTTTCTTTTAAAAGCGTAGCATTTTCTAGTAACAATTCTCTCCACTGCAGGGCAGTTTCAACGGTGTTCATTCTCACAGCGAGATGGTCAATTTGAAATTGTGATAAATCTAATTCAATGGTTTGTGTGATCTGCAAGATTTTCTGTTCAAATTGAGATAAATCGCCAAAACAAGCGGTCATTTTCTCGAAAAAATTTGCATTTTGAGGTATAATTTTGTCCATTTTTTGAATGTAAAATTGAATAGGTTAAAAAGTGAATATTCAACAAATTTTATCAGATAAAATCAAGCAAGCAATGATTGCAGCAGGTGCCGATGAAAATGCAGAAGCTTTAGTTCGTCAATCCGGTAAGCCTGAGTTTGGCGATTATCAGGCAAATGGTGCAATGGGCGCAGCGAAAAAATTAGGCGTAAATCCACGTGAATTTGCGCAGAAAATCTTAGATAACTTAAATTTAGATGGGATTGCAGAAAAATTAGAAATTGCAGGCCCGGGCTTTATCAACATTTTCTTAGCGAAAGATTGGCTAGCTAATGGCGCAAACAGCGCATTACAAGCGGTCAATTTTGGAATTAAAACTGCAAATCCGCAAACTATCGTGGTGGATTATTCTTCTCCAAATGTGGCAAAAGAGATGCACGTTGGCCACTTGCGTTCAACCATTATTGGTGATGCGGTCGTGCGTACTTTAGAGTTCTTAGGCAATAACGTGATTCGTGCTAACCACGTTGGTGACTGGGGTACGCAGTTTGGCATGCTAATTGCTTACCTTGAAAAAATGGAAAATGAAAATGCCTCACAGCTTGAATTAAGCGATTTAGAAG
>OGJJ01000583.1_pt1 | contig 32491 bp, 27 predicted proteins | sample 1572081 | NCBI WGS metagenome assembly OGJJ01 (sample SAMEA2582122, study PRJEB24529) | metagenome | biome: Human gut stool | place: China | collected 2011
CCCTCGGAACAGGTAAACATACCGATATCGGTGTATAATTTTGCGGTAGCGTCATTATAGTTTCCGGTTCCCAGATGCACATAGCGACGGATGCGGTCTTCTTCTCTACGCACCACCAGGGTAATCTTACTGTGGGTTTTTAAGCCTACCAGACCGTAAATGACATGGCATCCTGCCTTCTCCAGCATCTTTGCCCATACGATATTATTTTCCTCATCGAAACGTGCCTTTAATTCCACCAGAACCGATACCTGTTTTCCGTTCTCTGCCGCTTTCGCCAGCGCCATAATGATGGGAGAATTGCTGCTGACACGGTACAGTGTCTGTTTAATGGCAAGTACATCCGGATCCTTTGCCGCCTTCTGGATGAATTCCACGACCGGAGAAAAAGTTTCATAGGGATGATACATAAGAACATCCCCCTTACGAATCTCTTGGAAAATATCACACCCCTCAGGAAACGCCGGTACCGGCTGTGGCGTATATTTCGGTGTCTTCAGATGGTCAAAACCGTCCATTCCATACATCTTCATAAGGAATGTCAGATCCAAAGGTCCATCAATCTTGTAGATGGCAGCCTCCGACAAAGCCAGTTCCTCACGGATAATCTTAAGCAATCTGCTATCCATGTCCTTAGCTGCTTCCAGTCTGATTGCTTCTCCCCACTGCCGATGCTTCAACTGTTTCTCAATCTCCTTCAACAGATCCGCTGCATCGTCCTCATCAATGGTAAGGTCTGCATTTCTCATAATACGGAAAGGGTAAGCACATACAATATCATAGTTTAAGAACAGCTTTTCCATATTCCGTTCAATGATCTCTTCCAGCAGAATCACTGCCTTTGTTCCTTCTTTGGAAGAAGGGATCGGCACAATACGGGACAGCACACTGGGTACCTGCACCATGGCAAATTCCAGCTGCTTTTTATTGTTCTTCTTATCTTCTTTCTTCGGTGCAAGCAATGCCCCGATATTCAGAGACTTATTGCGGATCAGCGGAAACGGTCTGGAAGAGTCCACTGCCATAGGGGTAAGCACCGGATATACATTCTCTTCAAAATACTGATCCACGTATTCCTGCTGCTTTGCATCCAGATCTTCATGCTTTTCCACCACGCAAAGTCCGTTTTCCTTTAATAAAGGAAGCAGGGAACGATTATAAATGCTGTACTGGCTCTTCACTAATTCATGTGTTACCACATTTAACTGATCCAGCTGTTCCTGCGCCGTCATTCCCGAAATATCCTTCTTCTGGTATCCGGCATTCACCATATCCTTTAAGGATGCCACACGAACCATAAAGAATTCATCCAGATTCGAGGCTGTTATGCTCAAAAATTTCAAACGTTCAAACAGTGGAATCTTGCGATCTCTCGCTTCATTCAAAACTCGTTCATCAAACTTGACCCAGCTTAATTCCCGATTCATAAAATAGGACGGGTCTGAAAATTTCTCCTGTTTCAACTTACTTGTATCTCCCTTCTATCCAAATCTAAATCACACGCTTCTGACGGATTACAGGCTTGATACTGTAAACCTCTTCAAAAAACTGTGCCTTATGTTCAAACAAGCCCTGTTCCAGGGTAATATCGGTGTTCGTCTTCACCGTGATAATCAATGCATCCTTCTGCAATCCTACAGAGACATTGCGGAATTTTTCTTTGTGGGATCGATCCAATCCGTTCGCCACCCGCAGAATCGCGGTAAGTTTGGCAATCACCAGATAGGATTTCCGGTCCAGTGTGGTGGTCTTTCCCAGTTCCTCATAGCTGTCCAGTTCCATATGATTATACCGTACCACATTGGCCACAATTTCCCGTTCCAGATGCGATAATCCGATAATCTCTGTCGACATAATGATATCATAGCCACATTCTCCTAAATTCGTGAGGCTGATATATCTGCCACAGTCATGTAACAATGCTGCCAGTCTAAGTAACAGGCGTTCTCTTTTCCCCAGACCGTGAATTCTTTTCATACTGTCAAAAATGGTGAGCACCAGCATCTCCAATGTCTCGGAACGTTTCTTGCTTCCCATATACCGCTTGGAAATATTTCTGGCACAGGCAATAATATCCTGCTCAAAGTCATGGGGAAGTGCAAAGATCTTGCGGTTTTCTGCATATTCATAAGCCATGCCGTCACAAAGTGTCACACCAGGAGCCCAAATATACTTTGCATCCATGCTATGGACAATCTGTTTTAACAGCATAGAGGAAATAACAAGAAGAAGGGCATTATCCTCTGTCATTCCATAGGTTCTGGCAATCTCCGTCATATTCTTCTCTCTCAGGAAAAGCAGGAAATTCTCATATCTTTCTGCATCCACACAGCCCACGCCGTTTTCCTGGGGAGCAGACTTCTGGATCACATAGGATAAATAATCATCCACTACAATAATATTTTCAATCTGGCGATCCTTTAAATACAGCTTCTTAAAGGCATCAATCTGTGCCTCCACCATCTCGTCAATCAACTGGGCATAGTGGCTCCTGGTGACTTCCATATTACTGAGCCGTTCCCGGATACGCAAAATGCCGAGACGTATATTCTGTGTCGTCACAAGCGTATCTTTATCAAAAAGAGAAATCTGCATGGAACCGCCGCCGATATCCACAATGGCCGTTCCCTTTTCTATAATCCTATTAAACACCTCTCCTTTTGATGCCACAGACTTGTAATCCAGAAAACGTTGTTCGGAATTGCTGAGCACCTCCAGTTTCACTCCGGTACGTTGTTCAATCAGATCCAAAAGCACCACGGTGTTTTGTGTTTCACGGATTGCACTGGTAGCATAAGCCTTATAGTCATCCACTTTGTAGGTTGTCATAATTTCCTTAAATTCCTTCAGGATCCTGCACAGTTCTTCTACCCGCTCATTTTCAATCTTACCCTGCGCATAGGTATCCGAACCGAGATCCAGACGATACCGTACATCGTCTACCTGGCTCATGCCACTTGCAGTGACATTATAAATTTTCAGATTGAGTTCATAAGACCCCACATCAATCGCTGCAAATATTTTCCCTTTCATAAATTTGCTCCTTATCAGTAATTTCCCAGTATCTTCATGTTTCTCGCTTCGTCCCGTAATCCCCGCAGTGCATTCTTCACCGCACTATCCGAAAGATTTCCCTCGAAATCAAGGAAAAACCGGTACTCCCAGGTCCGATCCTCAATCGGACGGCTTTCAATCTTACAGATATTTAAGCCATTATAAATAAAGTGCGACAGCATATGGTACAAAGAACCGGATTCGTGGGGTACCTCAAAGCAAATACTGATCTTTTTAGCATCCTTCCGGAAGATCTTCTGATTCGTAACAATAATAAATCTTGTGGAGTTATTACTGGACTGGTTCACACCTTGTTTCAATATCTCCAGTCCATAAATCTCTCCCGCATAAGCACTGGCAATGGCTGCCTGGGAGCAGTCTTTGTCCTGTGCAACCTTTCTTGCGGCAAAGGCATTATTCTGCATACTGATCTGTTTCCAGTCATGCTCGCTTAAAAACCGGGCACTCTGCATCAGCGACTGGGGATGGGAATACACTGTGCGGATATCCTCCAGCTTTGTTCCCGGTAAGCCTAACAGACAATGTTCGATTTTGATAATCTGCTCCCCTACGATATAATTCTCATATTCTACCAGAAGATCATAAATTTCACTGACGATACCGGCTGTGGAATTCTCAATGGGAAGAACGGCAAAATCCGCACTTCCTTCTTCAATCGCTGCCATGGCATCCCGGAAAGTATCCACATGCATGCTGGAAATCTTATCTCCAAAGTACTGGCGCATCGCCGCCTGGGAATAAGCTCCCTCTGCTCCCTGAAACACCACTCTCGCACCTTCCTGATCCAGCTTGTCCACAGCAATAAAGGGAAGTTTTCCCAATGCTCCCTTTTCCGCCAGAAGCTTATATTGCAGCTTACGGCTCATGGACATAATCTGTTCAAAAAGTTCCTGGATCCCCACACTGTTAAAATCATTGTGGGTCATGGATTTCACTTTTGCAATTTTCTCTTCTTCCCGGACCTTATCAAAAACCTTCTTACCGTTTTCTATTTTGTACTCGGCAACCTGTCTGCAGATGTCCATCCGCTTCTCATATAATTCTACGATGTCTTTATCGATTGCATCGATCTGCACCCGTAATTCGCTTAAATCCATTCTGTTTCTCCATTCTGATTTAATACTGTTTATCTTATACCATCCCCACCTTGATAGCAATACTTTCAAGCAGTATAATAGTTGTAAGCGAGGTAAAATTTATGTCAAAAAAAAGTAAAAAAATCATTCTGCTATTCATCCTGCTTCTGGTGTTTATCTCCCTATGTCTCCTAAATATGTGGGGGCATCAGGTCAAACGGAATAATGGAATCGTCGTAGGAAACACCGCCGGCAACCTGTATAATAAAGGTTTGTTTTGCGAGTTTGATGATACTGTCTATTTTGCCAATGCCTACGACGGTTATGCCCTGTACTCCATGCGTAGTGATGAATCCGAGATAAAAAAACTAAAAAGCTCCGTCTCCTCTTATTTAAATGCGGATGAAAACTATCTTTACTGCTACCAGCAGGGTTCCTCTGCCTCTTCCGGCATGGCCGCGTTGGGAAATACCCGTGGATTGTACCGCCTGACACATACCGGTAAGAATTTTTCCTGCCTGGATCGCACCGATACCTCCATGCTGCTGCTTTTTGGAAATGAACTGTATTATGAAAACTATGATAATGAAACCTTTTCCACCTTAAAGAGTTGCGGCATCGATGGAAAAAACAAACAGTCTCTCAGTGATTATCCCCTCACTGCAGCCTGTGTATCCAATGGACAGATTTATTTAAACGGAACGAAAGACGACCATTACCTTTACACACTGAATCCTTCCACCGGTGACCTAAATCTTGTCCTGGAGCGCAACCTATGGGATCCCATTGTAGATGGAGACTATGTTTATTTCATGGATCTGGAATCCAATTATTATTTATGCCGTTATTCTTTTTCCACCAACACGGTAGAAATTCTCACCAGGGATCGGGTGGATTTTTATAATCTTTACGGCGATATGATTTATTATCAGACCGCCGGCAGAACCCCGGCACTCATGCGGATGCACACAGATGGCAGTGGCAGCGAACTGGTAGCAGACGGTGCCTTCACCAACATTAACATTACCTCCAGTTATGTGTACTTCAATGAGTTTAACACCCCGGTTCCCGTGTATAAAACTCCTACCTTCGGTCCTGTCAGTGTTACGACCTTTGATGCTGCCAAGAACGCGGCATTTTCCAGTCAGAAATAACCTTTCTCATCTTTTCCTGTGCCTTTCTGGGGCAGACAATCACAAGAACCGGCATCTCGTTTCCGGTAGTCTGTCCCTCTCCGGCGAAAAGCCCGGCAATTTCCAAAGCTTCCTCCGGGCTGTCCACCGCTGTTACATTCGGTTGGATTTTCTGAATCTGTTCTGCCAATTCATAAGCTCCGTACCCATTTTCCGTTGATATGGTAAAGACAATCTGTGCCGCCGGACAGAATTCTTCCAAAAAACCCTCTGTTTCTCCTTTTCTTTCCATCCCGAGAATTCCAATGACCGGGCGGTGTCCTGCAATCCGTTTCACCGAATCTACCAGAATATGCGCAGCATTTCTGTCAGATGCCCGATCCGTCCAGATGGGAGGATGGTTTCCCAATTGTTCCAGACAGCCTGCACAGCGTGTATTGGCAATCCCTCCCCGTATTTTCTTCTCCGGCAGGATTCCTTCCCCTACCTCCGTATGAATTGCATAAGCCAATGCAATCGCTGTTGCCGCGTTTTCCACCTGCCAGTCTCCCGGCATATCCAGTTCCACGCCCTTTACTGCCTTTCCCGGTCCCAGGTAGTCAAAACGCTGTTTGCGTATACCGTGCCAAACCTTTCCAAGCTCTATGCTCCATTGCTTTTCTTGAAAGATTTCCCACTCGGCGTTTTCCCGGATGCTTTTCTCCAAATCTTTTTCTTCCCCAAGCCAAAGGAGAAGCTGCGGTTCTTTTTGAGCCAACAGCCTCAGTTTTTCTGTCAGAGAAGTCTGCGAAGGCTCTTCTCCCAGACTCTCCCACATTTTCCTGCTGACCGGCTTACCGGAAAGCAATAAATGCTCCCGATCCTTTCCCTTTCCGATCAGGCAGGCCGTCGTATATCCCGCTGCTTTCAAAATTTGTACCAGGAAAGCTGCCACACAGCCATCTCCATTTGTTCTATCCATACAAAATGCAATTTTTTGCATCGTTAACCTCATTTCTGCGCACGTTTCTTGCGCATGACGAGTTTGTGTCAAGTACGCGCAGACACAAATCTCACGATTGAAAAATTTTATTTTTCAAGCTTACCCCATATACAACACTGTATAGTCCCCATCCGGTTGGATATACTGTAAAAGAACCAACTCGGAAAGGAATCACGATGAAACCAACTCATTTTTTTCAAAATTTTGTCCGCTGCGGCATCGCCGGCTGGTGCCTGGAAATTTTTTTTACCGCAATGCATGCCTTACAAAAAAGGGAAATGGCACTTTGCGGTACCACTTCCCTCTGGATGTTTCCCATTTATGGCATGGGCGCAATCATTGCCCCTCTCTATCGGCTTTTACACCGACAGTCCATCTGGTTACGAGGCTTTCTCTACACCCTTTTGATTTTTACCGTAGAATTCATCAGCGGCAGTTACCTGCGCCGAAAGAAATGCTGCCCCTGGAACTATCACCGTTCTCCCTGGAATGTCCGGGAAGTCATCCGCCTTGATTATGCTCCCTACTGGTTTCTTACCGGCCTTCTTCTGGAACAGCTGACCTGTTCATCACACGGGAAAGCTTCTTCATAAAGGGGTAATAAGCAATCCATAGAAAAATTCCGGCACTGCACCATGCAGAGGCATTGGCAAGACACACACCCACATAACTAAGCCGCTGTGCCGCCATGAGAGCCAAAACGCCACGGCTCGCCAGTTCTACCACGCCGCCCATCATCGGCATAAATCCATAGCCACACCCCTGTAATACATTGCGGAAGATAAAAATCATCCCCAACGGAATAAAGAAAAGGCCGCAGACTTTAATATAAATGTCCGCATAATAAAGCACTTCCTCTACGTTTTCGCTGACGAAAAGCCGGATCAGGTAAGGCATCAAGGCAATGACCACACCGTAAATGATGACAGAATAAACCGCCGACATCAGATTGGCAACCCGGACACCCTTACGAATTCTGGATAAATCATTGGTTCCCAGATTCTGCGCCCCATATGTGGACATGGTGACACCCATTGCTCCGAATGGCTGTGTCACTAACTGCTCCACCTTACAAGCGGCCGTATAGGAAGCTACCGCAGTGGATCCCAAAAGATTTAAGGCAGACTGTAAAATAATGGTTCCGATCGCAGTGATACAGAACTGCAGCGCCATGGGAATGCCGATTCGTAACTGAATCAAAGCCAGATGTGCCTCCAGTCGGTAATGCCTGCGCTCCGGTCGAAGCAAGGGAACCTTTTTCCAAATATAGAGGTGACACAGAGCTCCGGCCAGAAGCTGGGAAATCACAGTTGCCCAGGCAGCACCTCCTACTCCCATCCGGAAATTGACCACAAAAAGCAAATCCAGAAAAATATTCAGGAAAGCGGAAAAAACGAGAAAATACAAGGGAACTTTACTGTTTCCCACTGCCCGCAGCAGGCTTGCCACCAGGTTATACCAGAGATTTCCGATAATGCCGTAGCAGATAATCATGATATAGGTTCTGGACATCTCATAGATATCATCCGGCGTGTTCATCACCGTAAGGAGAGGATCCATCACAAGAATACTTCCAAAGGTCATAACCACAATAACAATCGCAGTCAGGGTAATGGCACTTCCTACGCTTTTCTTGATTCCTTCCTCATCACCTGCGCCAAACCGTTGCCCTGTGATAATGGTAAATCCGGTAGTCAGTCCCTGGGAAAAGCCAAGGATCAAAAAGCTGATGGTTCCCGTGGCTCCCACTGCTGCCAATGCCTGAACGCCCACATAACGTCCCACAATAATGGTATCCACCATACTGTACAGCTGCTGAAAAATATTTCCTATGATAATAGGAACAATAAACTTTATAATCAATCGGAAGGGACTTCCCTTCGTCATATCCAGTTGCATGGCTTTCCTTACTCCGTATCTGCATCCGATAAATCGTCTGACTCCGCACCAATATTCAAGGTATTCAATGTTCTGCGTCTCATCCGCATCTTCTCTGATGTCTCTAAAATATAATTTTTGACTTCTCTTGCATGTTTAATATGTTCCAGATAAAGCTTAGGATGGGTGGTATCACCGGTATAACAAATTACCGTGCCAAGACCGAAAATACGTTCTCCCAGCGTTCTGGTCAGTTCCACATCCTGAATCTTGTACATATAACAATCATTTTCCACCTTTTTGAAAAAGCCACTGTCTACAGTGACGATCTCTTCTCCTACCAGATACTTGGTAAAAGTGAAGGGCAGTCCGAAAAATACCCAGCGTTTCCGTTCTTCAAATGCCATATTTCCCTTTTCTTCTCTCATAAGTGATACCTCCCACAATCCTTGATTCTCTGTAACTATAACGGTTATCTGTGCTATTTTAGCACGCCCGAAACAAGCTGTAAATTCTTTTTGCATTTTTGCATAAATTTATTTTGGCACATTGCATCCCTTTTTTTGATATGGTAGAATAGACAAAAAGTTGCAAGTCAATGTGTGCATTTTGGCACCGGAAAGGAGAATACAATGACTGCCAAGGAATGTATTTTAACCCGTAGAAGTATTCGTAAATTCAAGGATACCCCTATCGACCATGCTTTAATAGATGAAATTGTTGAAACTGCTTCTTATGCTCCCAGCTGGAAGCATTCACAGATTACCCGTTATGTCGCTGTAGAAGGCGCATTAAAGGATCGTATCGCCGCTGAAGCCACTTCCGCTTATCCCCATAACGGAGAGATTATCGCTTCTGCTCCCATGCTGATCGTGGCATGTATGGTCACCAAACGTTCCGGTTTTGAACGGGATGGTTCCTATTCCACCAGAAGAAATGACGGCTGGCAGATGTTTGATGTAGGTGTTGCTTCCCAGACCTTCTGTCTGGCTGCTCATGAGAAAGGACTCGGCTCCGTCATCATGGGTATTTTTGATGATCAGATTGTAGCTGACCTTCTTGATTTACCCGATGGACAGGAAGCAGTCGCACTGATTCCCGTAGGATATCCCGATGAAGAGCCTGTAGCTCCCAGACGGAAACCCGTTTCGGATTTATTATCCTATAAAGCATAATTCAAAAATCGAAGAGAAATTTTTCTCTTCGATTTTTTCAAGCAAAGATTTTAATAAAAGCACTTATGAAAGGACAAGGTAACCTGAATATGAGACATTTAATGAGTCCTCTTGATTTTTCCACGGATGAACTGGAGCAGCTTTTCTGCCTGGCCAGTGACATCGAAAAAAATCCGGACAAATACGCCCATGCATGTGACCGAAAAAAACTGGCCACCTGCTTTTATGAGCCCAGCACCCGTACCAGACTGAGTTTTGAAAGCGCCATGCTTCGTCTGGGAGGTCAGACACTGGGATTTGCTGATGCGTCATCCTCTTCCGCTTCCAAAGGGGAAAGCGTAGCTGATACCATTCGTATCATTTCCTGCTATGCGGATATTTGTGCCATGCGGCATCCCAAGGAAGGTGCTCCCATGGTAGCCGCTCACTACTCCGGCATTCCGGTAATCAATGCCGGCGACGGCGGTCATCAGCACCCTACCCAGACATTGACTGATTTAATGACCATTCGTACCTTGAAAGGGCGTCTGAATAACTTCACCATCGGCTTATGCGGCGATTTGAAGTTCGGCCGTACCGTCCACTCCCTGATTAATGCATTGGCACGTTACGAAAATGTCCGCTTTATCTTTATCTCTCCGGAAGAGCTCCGGGTTCCGGACTATATCACCGACATGCTTCGGGAAAAGGGCTTGCATTATGAGGAAGCAATCCGTCTGGAGGATGTTCTCCCTTCCCTGGACCTGCTCTACATGACCCGTGTGCAGAAGGAACGCTTCTTTAATGAAGAGGATTATGTCCGCTTAAAAGACTTCTATATCTTAGATCAGAATAAAATGGAACTGGCAAAGAAGGATATGCTGGTTCTTCATCCCCTTCCCCGTGTTAACGAGATTGCTGTGGAAGTGGACGAGGATTCCAGAGCTGTCTATTTCAAGCAGGCTCAGTACGGTGTCTATGTCCGGATGGCTTTGATCCTCACCCTGTTAGGTATTCATGTAGACTGATCAATTTGATGAAAAGGAGCAATTGTTATGTTAAACGTAGGAAAAATCGAAGAAGGCTTTGTACTGGATCACATTAAGGCCGGGAAAAGTCTTTCCATCTACCATCACCTGGGATTGGACAAACTGGATTGCACCGTTGCAATCATCAAGAATGCCCGAAGTAATCTCATGGGGAAAAAAGATATTTTGAAAGTCGAATGTGATATCAATACATTGGATTTAAATATTTTGGGATTTATCGACCACAATATTACTGTCAATGTAATTAAGGACGGAAAAATCGTGGAAAAGAGACGCCTGATTCTCCCCAAAGAGATCAAAAACGTCATCAAATGCAAAAACCCCCGTTGTATTACATCGATCGAGCAGGGTCTGCCCCACATTTTTGTTCTGACAGATCCTCAAAAAGAAGTCTATCGCTGCAAATACTGCGAAGAGAAATATAGCGAATAAGAAGGAACGGTACTATGAAATTTGATATGCATTGTCATACAAAAGAAGGTTCCCCTGACGGCTCCATCCGCGTGGAGGATACCATTCGAATCCTACAGGAAAAGGGATTTGACGGCATGCTGATTTCCGATCATAATTCTTATCGGGCTTACCGCCATTGGAAAAAAAATATAAAAGACCAAAGATATAAAGATTTCGTTGTATTAAAGGGCATTGAATACGACACCATTGATGCAGGACATATCCTGGTAATCATGCCTACCGGTGTAAAGGTTCCCCTTATCGAAATCCGTGGACTACCGGTTACTCTTCTCATTGAGATCGTCCACCATTTCGGAGGTATTCTCGGTCCGGCTCACCCCTGTGGGGAACGTTTTTTAAGCCTGACGAACACCCGTACCGGAAGAAGACGTTCTGCTATTTATCAACAGTTTGATTTCTTTGAAACCTTCAATGCCTGTGAATCACCGGAATCCAATGCAAAAGCAGCTGCACTGGCTGATCGGTATGGTAAACCGCATTTCGGTGGCAGCGACTCCCACCGGGAAGACTGCGTAGGACTTGGCTATACGGAAATTTCCGCTCCTATCACCTGCGAAACCGATCTGATTGATGCAGTCCGACACAAGGACGGAATTTCTGCAGGTGGTACCTACTATACCAAAACTACCAAGCAGAAAATTGGATTTTTTAATCATTTTCTGGTATTTGGTTTCTTTTTCTACAATAAATTCTGTGCCGGTTTCCGGGTACACAAAAGACATCTGGCTCTCCGCCAGCACAAATATATTACATTACAAGATAAAACGGGGCACGCATAATGCCCCGTTTTGATTCTCTAAAAAACTATTCGCTTATATGCTCCTTTGATGCAGAATCTGCTATCACTGCTTCCACATCCTCCAGTTCAATGGCCGCCAGCATTTTTTTCGTCGGTTTCTTGACGTTCACAATTCTGCTTGCCTGTTTGGAAATTGCCTTCTCCATAAAATTTCGCACATCACGGGCATTGGCAAAGTTGGCAGAACGATTTTCAAACCGCTCCCTCATCCAGGCATAGGCTCGCTCTTCCGCTTCTTTGGTCAACTGATAATCCTGTTTTTTGCACATGCTTTTCAGAATCTTCAGCTGTTCCTCCGGTGTATAGTCTTCAAAGAAAACAAATTTGTTAAATCTTGATTTAAGACCTGGATTGGAATTCAGAAGTTCATCCATCAAATCGGGATATCCGGCTACAAGCACCACCAGATCATCTCTATGATCCTCCATGGATTTCAAAAGCGTATCGATTGCTTCCTGCCCGAAATCTCCCTCGCCTTTTCCTACACACAACGCGTAAGCCTCATCCACAAACAGGATTCCACCCAGAGCCTGATCTACCACTTCCTGCACTCTGGTCGCTGTCTGACCGATAAAGCCTCGCACCAGCCCGGAGCGATCCACTTCCACCAGCTGTCCTCCGGAAAGAACGCCCAGTGCTTCATAAATCTGCGCCAGCATTCTCGCCACGGTAGTCTTTCCGGTTCCCGGATTCCCACTGAATACCATGTGCATGGAAATACCGGTATTCTTCATGCCCTTTTCTTCCCGGAGCTTGCGGACCTTCATGAGATTCACCAGACTATGTACTTCCTCTTTCACGCCCTCTAATCCTACCAGTTCATCCAGCGTTTCCAATGCTTTATCGATTCGCTCTTCCGGAGTGAGAGCCGGGGCTGCATCCGGTTGTTTTGCAGTCTCTGCCGGCTTTACAGCATTGGTGGAGGGTGTCTTCACGATTTTGTAAAACTTCGTGCTGCTGGTGAAATTCACACCATATTCTCTTAGGAATTTATCCAGCATCTGCATATACTGGGTGTATCGCTGCACGGAGCCACTGCTGACCTCCGGTTTATTCGCCACAATAAGCTGTCCGAATTGACTGTAGGTATCATAAAGCAGCTGGGCTTTCTGATTATGAAAGGGATCCGGGCTGATTTTCCGTCCCGCATCAGCAAGCACTGCATATTTAAAAATGGAAGGTCTCTCTCTGGGATACGTGATCTCCAAATAATCTCCTTGCTTCATCTGCTCGACCATGGCATGATCCACGTGTACGCCCAGGTATTCTTCTATCACATTCACCTCATGTTTGGTCAGAACATCGTCGGCATCTGCCAGATAAATGGCATATTTCAGAAGCTCATGGTGTAACTCCACTGTCAGGGAAGCTGGTCTTGCCTTACAGTTTCCTACGTTGTTTGCATATAACAAATCACAGATTCTCTCGCTGTCTGCGATAAGATCCCTTAAAGTCTTTTCCATCATTTTACTTCTCTTCTTTATCTTTCTTCTTCAATTCCTCAAAAACTTCCCGGAACTTTGTAGAGGTCATTGTGGGGTTGCCGCCAAATACACTTCTGCGATAGGAACGCTCCCGTTCTGAATTATGCTCCCGCCACCGCAGGCTCTCGGAAAATTTCTTTTGCAGTTGTGCAATTTCCTCTTTTGCATTCTGCAGGGATTCCGATGCCTTATCTGTATCCATTCTACTCTTCAATGCTTCAAATTTACTACTGATACTATTGGTAAGTTCCTCCAGACCAAGACGGTTTTTCATGGCCTGCTTACGCTGTTCATTGCCCTCTGCTGCAAAGGCAAGATATACATCCAACCGTTTCTGTACCCGTTCCAGATCTTCTTTTGCCTTCTGCATCTTCTCCAGCACATCTTTCAAATCCATAGCAGCACGCCATGCCATGGTGAAGTCACTGACAATATAAACGGTGAGAAGAATGGTAACAACGGTCAGCCAATTCTCCGGAATGGAAAGCACAAAGCGTTCAACCGGCTTATGAACCACACGGGTCATTGCTATGGTAAGCACTCCCCATGCCAGTGAAGATCCCAGACAGATCTGTCCCTGGAAGTTGAAAGGCTGCTTGGAATAATCCCAATAACGCACCTTAAACAAAGCCTCCATGGTAACACCTGTTATGTATTCCAGAATCGTGGCTCCGATCACACCTGCAATATAGGTAAGGACAACACTGTCCTGAAAGGGTGCCGACACCACCAGCATCATAATTGCCCCACTGCCATACAGTGGTAAAAACGGTCCCCGCATGAACCCGCGGTTCGTCCATTTTCTGTTTTTCAGGGAAACATATGTCGATTCAAAAACCCAACCACAGAAACAGTAGAAATAAAAGAAAAATAACCATTGAATGACTGAATAGCCGAAATGAAATGCCTCCATCCTTCTTCTCCCTCAATTTGAATTTTACCGATAAACACTTACCGACACACTAAGCCGTCCCTTTTTCGTCTCCCGTGTCGTCCCATTGTATACAAACTTACCAAAACCCCGCACCGAAACCACATCCTGGGGTTTCAATATATAAGTAGGTTTCTCCACCAGTCTGCCATTGACCCACACCTTGTCCGTCGTAAAAAGGGCTGCACCGTTACTTCTCGCTATATTATAAAGCCTGGATACCACTGCGTCAATCCGTTCCGAAGCCACGGTAAACTCCTGGGTTTCCAACTGCCTTTTACACACTTCCGGTAATTGTGTCAGCATTTCGCAGCTGATACTGGTATGCCGTACCCTGCAGAGATTTTCCAAAAGAAACGGCGCAATACTTTCATTGCAAAAGAGCCATCCCTCCCTCTCCTGCACCAGAATATCCCCCAACAAAGACCGTTCAATGCCGAGGTTCATCAGTGCTCCAAGGAAATCCCGGTGCGTCAGATCCTCCGCGAATTTTTTCTGCGGTGGGCACATGTGCAGACAGACAATGGGAAATCCCTGTTCATACCCCAATTCCTTTGGATTTCCAAAGCGAATCATCACACGCTCCGCATCCTCCATTCCGCCAAAAAGGGAAAAGCTTTCTTTGGGCATCTGTCCTGCAAAACGCCAGAAAACTTCCTGTTCTGCCAGACTTAAAAAGCCGGTAAACAGAAAAATATTCCGTTGGTAGGCCTTATCCGCCAGTTCCTCAAAGCGTTTTTTCAATTGTGCCTCGTCTTTTTGCAAATCGGTGAACATAATACCCTTTCTTTTACAAAAACGGCTTCCTGCTCCATCATGGAAATGCAGGAAGCCATTTCTATTCTAAGATTTCATTAACTGAAACTGATAATTTCCTCTTTGGGAGCCTTACAGGGTTCCACACTGATCGCATGCAACACCGGTCCCTCACCTTCAAAATCTTTCCAATACTCGCGGTGCACCGTGGCTTTTACCTTCACCCACTGTTTATTTTTTAACTGCCCCGCACCGTCATATTTGCAGGGAAAGCCCAGAAAGGTCATATCTTCTGCACAGCAGGTCATTGCCTTACGCCCCGGTACAAAATACTTGGAATCAAATCCGGGGGGAATCAAAACCTGCGCCACAAAGCTTAAGGTCTTACCTTCATAGCGCTCCAGATGATCCAGAGAATCCAGATACCAGATTCCATAACTACTGTCATCCAAATCCAATTCTTTCGTGTCCAGACTGTAAGGAAGATCATCCTCAAAGATTTCGTCCACCTCACCGTCCTTATTTTCCAGAATAATGTCTGCACGCTGGTTTAATGCCTTGATATTACGCTTATAACTACCCAGATCCTCGATTCCGTCACAACGATTCATAATAATCATTTCCGACTTGCGCAGCATCTCTGATAATTGGGACTTCATATTCGTATAATACATGGGAAAAGTCGTGGCATCAATCGTGGTAATCTGCTGTTCGACTCTCCAGTGAATGGGAAGTTTTAAATCTTTGATCTTCCACATGCCGTTGTATTCAATGATGATACGCTCCGGTTTATGCTTTTTTTCAAGTTCCATCAGATGCTTTAAATTAAAATCTTCCTCATCCTCAATCACTTCCACAACCGCACGGCTGCGTTTCAATAGCTTGGGATCGTATTCGATTTCACCCTGCTCACATAATAAAATCAATGTAGTCCCACGAATCTGAAAATAGGGCTGTGCTATAGTGAAAGTAATAAATTCGGTCTTTCCGCTCTCCAGAAAGCCGGTAATCATATAAACTGGTTTCATAATAGGTTCCTCAACGATTACTTTTTAAATAATTTTGCCAGGTTCTCTTCTTTCAGCTTGGAACCGATCACGCAAATTTTTCCGGTTACATCTGCCTGTCCCTCACGTACATTGCTCTCGCCGGGTACATAATCAAAGTATACCCAGGTACCGTCTCCTGCAGGCACCATTCCTTTGGCTCTCAGGATAAAGCCATACTCGCTCTCCCGATCCAACTCTTCCAGAATATTCTCGATTTCCTCTTTCGTATAAGTTGCAGGACCTTCTACGCCCCAGCTGGTAAATACCTCATCTGCATGATGATGTCCGTGATGATCATGGTCATGATCGTGGCATCCGCAGGTACACTCATCTCCATGGTCATGATGATGCTCGTGTTCCTCGTGATCGTGGTCGTGGTGATGGTCGTGCTCCTCATGGTCGTGGTCATGGTGATGCTCATGCTCCTCATGGTCGTGGTCATGATGATGCTCGTGTCCACAGCAGCAGTCATCATCGTCATCATCATGGTGGTGATGATGATGCTCATGTTCATCGTGGAGATTCTTGACTTCCTCCATCAACTCTGCTTCCAGATCCTTCGCACCCTCAATGGTCTCTAAAATCATCTTGCCATCCAATTCGTCCCAAGGCGTTGTAATAATGGTTGCCTTCGGATTATGCTCACGAATCAGTTCTACACACTGATCCAGCTTCTCTTTGCTGATATCACCGGTACGGCTTAAAATAATGGTTCCTGCATGCTCAATCTGGTTGATAAAGAACTCACCAAAGTTTCTCACATACATTTTAGCCTTGGATGCATCTACAACTGCTACCGCACTGTTCAACTGTACTTCCACATCAGTGTGTACATCCTGCACTGCCTTCATAACATCAGAAAGCTTACCTACACCGGAGGGCTCAATGAGAATACGCTCCGGCTGATAAGTATCCAGAACCTCTTTTAAAGAAGTACCGAAATCTCCTACCAGGGAACAGCAGATACATCCGGAATTCATCTCCTTAATTTCAATACCGGAATCTTTTAAGAATCCACCGTCAATACCAATCTGTCCAAATTCGTTTTCAATCAGCACCACCTTAGTCCCTGCCAGTGCCTCTTTTAACAGCTTTTTAATCAATGTTGTCTTTCCTGCTCCCAGGAAGCCTGAAAATATATCTATCTTTGTCATGTCTTTTCCATCCTTTCGCATCACATTTAGCGCCGTTTCTGCGGCGCTACTCATTATTTTACCCCAAAAGTGAAGTTTGTCAACTGTCCCATCATTGCAGGGAGGCTTAATCCTACTACCTGACCTGAAGCAGTTCCTCCATTGACCATCGCTACCAGATTGCCCTGCATGTCAAAAATTCCCCCACCGGACATTCCGGGGATCGGTGAACTTTTAATGCAAAGCATATAACAGTCAAATTCCGGTACATAAATCTCTTTGTACTGGACATATCCTTCATAATAGTCTCCCGCAGGTTGTCTGGATGAAGCCAGAATAAATACATAAGCATCCTCGTCCAGATCTGTCCAGGCACATTCATCCACTTTCGCATAACGAAGCTTTACCCGCGTTTCATAGGGAATGTCCGCACTCGGCACCAAAAGAAATGCCAGATCAAAAGCATCTGATTTGTCAATAACCGTTCCTATTGCTGATGTACCATCCTCAAAAATCACTGTAATTTCTGTTTCGTCCTCAACCACATGGGCACAGGTAGAAATGAGGAAATCCTCTTCGGTAATCTGTAAAATCACGCCGCTCCCGGTCTGATGGGACATTTTCAACTGTACAATAGCGGGCTCCACTGCAGTGTCCCGGGTTTCCATGTCTCCATATTGTACCAGTTCCCTCCAGTCATCCTCCTGGGTCGTCGTCATAATCAATGGTCTATGATAAAGGTAGGAACGCACCTGGGCAGTCGTTACCGGAGTTCCATCCTCATGTATTGCCTCTCTTAATGACCAGGAGGGCAATACATAACTTTCCTCGTAGACTTCCGGGTACAGATCACGCCGGGAAACCTCTTCCCTGGGGAGTCCTTGTATCAATAGGGCAGAGAGAATTTCACACAGAAAATAAAACACTGCCAGAATCATAAGCAGCAGCGCCCACATCAGTCCTGTGTGTCGTTTTCTTCCTGATTCTTCCACGCTTTTCTCCCTTCTTGAAAAAAGGCTAAAAGGAAAATCCTTTCAGCCTTTACATGCATATAAGCCGGACGATAAGCCGGGTTATGTCGTTGGGTGTTCATCTATCTAGGACTGCTGTTACCAACAGCCTCAAGCGGCCCACCTGAGAGCAGATCGGGCCAATCTATCGCTCTCTGTTTGGCCTTGCTTCGGATGGGGTTTACATGGCTGCATCTGTTACCAGATGCACGGTAGTCTCTTACACTGCCTTTCCACCCTTACCACATCAATGTGGCGGTATATCTCTGTTGCACTAGCCTGGGAGTTTCCTCCACCGGACGTTATCCGGCATCCTGCCCTGTGAAGCCCGGACTTTCCTCACCTGCACCCTTACGATGCAGCCGCGAACACCTGTCCGGCTTATTTGCATGGTTATCTTAGCAAAGAAATCCAAAAAAAGCAAGCTATACGTTAAAGCAGCTTCCCCCGATAAACTCTCTGCAAATGGAATTCTGCGGTAAATTGGTACTGTCAATTCCCAGGAAATATTCCAGGAATTTCAGTAAACGCTTTGCCTCGAAATACTCCGGATCTTCCTTTCCGATACAGAAAAGAAGCGGTTCGGCATACTGCTTTAACACAGCCAGCTCATAAATTAAAACAGAATTAAACATTGCATCTGCACTTTCCTGATAAGGAAAGATGTTTTCTTCTTCTCCCTTACGTACCGATGGCCACATTGCAATGGTTTTTTTGGCAGAAGCTCCTCTCGTCCGTGCATCTCTTACGATACGGCGGAGCAGACGACCGTCTGTCGTGGGAATTCGGTTGTGAGCATCAATATTCAGGCTGGTAAGTGCACTGATGTAAATTTTGTATTTACTGTCATTCGGCAGTGCATAGGACATCTTATCATTCAGGCCATGGATTCCTTCAATAACCAGAATATCTTCCGCTCCAAGCTTCAGGAAATTGCCATGATATTCTCTTTGTCCCGTAAGGAAATTAAATTCCGGCATCTCCACGGTCTTTCCTGCCAGAAGTTCACACATATTCTGGTTAAACAATTCCACATCAATGGCTTCCAGACATTCAAAGTTATAATTTCCGTTTTCATCCAACGGCGTATTTTCCCGATTGACAAAATAGTTATCCAATGCAATCGGGTGCGGAACCATTCCCAGCGTCCGAAGCTGTATGGACAATCTGTGGGAAAACGTAGTCTTTCCTGAGGAAGAAGGACCGGCGATCATAACGAATTTTACACCGCCACGGTTCACAATATCCTTGGCAATCTCACCGATTTTCCTTTCCTGCTCCGCTTCCTGAACCAGAATCAATTCCGCAAGATTTCCGTAACATACCCATTCATTCAAATCTCCCACGGTGTCAATTCCATTATATTGATTCCAGATCGCGGATTCTCGCAACGTATGGAATAGATTCTCCCTGGGCTCAAAAAACTCGATTTTATCCGGCTGTTTTGTATACGGCAGAATCAGCATCAGGCCATCTTCATAGGCAATGACATTGAAATATTTCATGTATCCGGTATCCGGCAGCATATATCCATAATAGTAATCATAAAAGCCACCCAGAGAATATACATTGACCGTAGAACTGCGCCGGTAACGGAACAGCTTCACCTTATCCTTCATGCCTTGTTTTTCAAATAATTCTACCGCTTCATCAAGAGGCAGACTTCTTTTTTCAATAGGGATTTTCTCTTCCACCATCTCTGTCATTCGACGGTTAATGCGATCCACAAATTCCTGTTTGATCTTAAAATCCCCTTTTAAGTTACAGAAAAAGCCCTGTCCGATGGCAAATTCCACCTTGACCTTTTCTACATGCTGATCTTTTTCCAGCACATCATATACCGCTTTGATCAGCATCATCGTGGCAGTCCGCTCATAGGTCTTATGTCCGATGTCATCCTGCAGGGTCAGGAAGGAAATAGTACAATCCCTCTCCACTTTTTTCGTTAGTTCACGGATCTTCCCGTCTGCAATGACCAGTGCAATCAGACCCTTATACTTCTCCTGGAATTCATCGGCAATTTCCTCGTAGGTGGTTCCTACTGCATAATTTCTTTCCACTGCCTCATCTGTTTTGCCCATCTTGATTGTTACTTTTGCCATTTCATTTTGTCCCATTATGTAGGTTCCTTTTCATAACATATGTTACAATTTGTTGCTATATCCCAATTTTTCCAGTGCAGCTGCACTATCCTCCAGTTCCTGCCGGATCTGCTGCAGTCTCATTTCCCTTCTTGCCTGTGCATCTGATGTACCGGCTGCCTTTTCTGCTACTTGTCCGTAGATTTCCTGTTGGAGTTTTCTCTGCCGGAGCAGATACTGCACCAATGTCCCGTTTTTATTTTCCAGCAGGCAGGGACCGTATTTCTGTGCCAGGCGTTCTCCCTGTACTGCAGGCGGTATTCCCGCCTGCACCTTCATCATCGGGTAGTACTTTCCCTCTTCCAACACCATATCTTCTGCCACAATCACAAAGTGGTGATCATACAGCCATCCCCGGAAGAACTCCAAATCAGACTGCGGCTGCAGAACAAGTTCCTCCATTCCTGCCGCCGTCTCTATTCCATTGGCAAGAATCTGTGCCATAAGTTTTCCACCCATTCCCGCACAGATCATGGCATCACAAGCCCCCGGCTCTATCCGGGAGAGTCCATCGGAGAGCCTCGTCTCTATGTAATCTCCCAGTCCCGCTTCCAAAATATGGGTTCTGGCCTGCTCCAACGGACCTTTCCGCACATCGGATGCCAGTACCTTCCGACTGATTTTCTGCTGAACCAGATAAATAGATACGTAGCCGTGATCACATCCTACATCACAGACACATCTTCTTCCCGGTGTGATCATATCGGCTACTGCCTGCATCCTTTTCGATAACACTACCTGCATGATCTTAATCCAAATAATCTTTCAGCTTACGGCTGCGGCTGGGATGACGTAATTTACGCAATGCCTTCGCCTCAATCTGTCGAATACGCTCACGTGTTACATTAAATTCTTTGCCCACTTCTTCCAAAGTACGGGCTCTGCCATCGTCTAAGCCAAAACGCAGACGCAATACCTTCTGCTCTCGCTCTGTTAAAGTTCCCAGAACCTCCACCAGCTGTTCTTTCAACAAAGTAAAGGCTGCAGCATCGGAGGGAACCGGTACATTATCATCCTGGATGAAATCACCGAGATGACTATCCTCCTCTTCACCGATAGGGGTCTCTAAAGAAACCGGCTCCTGGCTGATCTTAAGAATCTCACGCACACGATCCACCGGCATATTCATTTCTTCTGCAATTTCTTCCGGAGTTGGTTCACGCCCCAATTCCTGCAGCAGCTGACGACTCACTCTGATAAGCTTGTTGATGGTTTCTACCATGTGAACCGGAATACGGATGGTTCTCGCCTGATCCGCAATGGCACGGGTAATTGCCTGACGTATCCACCAGGTAGCATAGGTAGAGAATTTGTAACCTTTCCGATAATCAAATTTCTCTACCGCTTTGATCAATCCTAAGTTTCCTTCCTGAATCAGGTCAAGAAACAGCATTCCGCGACCCACATAGCGCTTTGCAATACTGACTACCAGACGCAGGTTTGCCTCTGCCAGTTTCTTCTTGGAATCTTCGCCGATATCCACGATTTCCTGCTGTTCCTCGATCTGCTTGTTGATTTCTGCCTTTTCTTCTTCCGGACAGTCCTCCAATTTTTTCTGCAGTTCTGCAATTGTCTCTGCGGCCTTCACACCGTCTTCCATCTTCTGTGCCAGTTCGATTTCTTCCTCCGCAGTCAAAAGGGGAACCTTACCGATTTCTTTCAAATACATACGAACCGGATCTTCGATACTGATGCCATCAGGAACAGAGAGATCGATATTCTCCACATCAACCTCATCCTCATCGGAAAGAATGATCTCCTCATCCTCCACATCGTCGTCATCATCCATGATTCGAAGCACATCAATTCCGCTCTGCTCCAATACTTCCAGTACCTTGTCGAGCTGGTCGTCCTCTAACGGCAGATCTGCAAAGAAATCCACGATTTCCTGATACTCCAGGACATTCTTTTTCTTTTTAGCAAGTGCCAGAAGTTCTTTCACTTTCTCCTGGTATCTCGCCATTGTGTTTTCATCCATCTTTTGGTTCCATCCTTCCATTTTGTATTACTATTTTTACCTTTATTCTACGAAATATTCCATTCGCGCCGGAATGCCTTTGATTTCCTGTCAATCCAGGGAAATCCGGGTTTTTCCCAGTTCTTCCAACGCCTTTTTTCCTTCAATGACTTTATTTAAAGCCTCCACATCGGATCCCAGTTTTCCACTATAGTACTCATAGGAATCCTTTTTTACGCTGTATACAATATCGTGAAATGCTTTTGCACGATCCATTTCCTCCGATTGCGGAAGCTGGGTATGAAAAAGCGCGGCTGCCTGCCGTTGCTGCTCCTCATCCGTAAACATATCAATAATTGCTGCCGGATTATAAGCACCTGCTTCCAGATCCGAAAAAAGCCGCTCTGCGACCTGACTGTAAAGAGGATCCGTAAAGTCCCTTGCCGAAATGTATTTTTTAATTTTATCGTAAAGAGCAGGTTCATCTGCAATCCATGTAATAAGGAGGCGTTGGGCTTTCTTTCGGCTCTCCTCCACTGTGTTTTTAGGCTGGACACCGGACTTGGGACGCTCAATGGGCTTGGCAAGCCCGGTCTGGGCAGCATAACCAATCACCAGCTTTTTCAGATTTTCCAAGCCAATCTGGAACTTATCTGCCACGGCAATCATGTAGTTGTCACGTTCCGCATCCTCCGGAAATCCGCACAGCTTCTTTGCCACTTCCCGCTGAAATTTCGTCCGGGCTTCCGGATCCTGTTGATCGTATTCTCTCTGTAAAATACGAATTTCAAACAGAAAGCTATTTTCTGCTGTGTCAATCCGCTTCTGGAATTCCTCCGCTCCAAGATTCTTAATAAATTCATCGGGATCTTTATAGGGCTGCATGTTGATGATTTTTCCCGTCAGTCCTACCTCCCGTAAAATACCGATTGCCCGGAGTGCTGCATTGACACCGGCACCGTCCGAATCATATGCCAGATAAATATTCTCTGTATACCGTCGCAGAATATTAGCCTGTCCCGATGTGAAAGCCGTCCCCAGAGAGGCAACTGCCTGTGTAAAACCAGCCTGATGCATGGCGATCACATCCATATAGCCTTCACACAGGATAAAATTATTTTTCCGCGAGGTACGGGCAAAATTCAATCCGTATAAATTTCTGCTCTTATCAAAAATCGGCGTTTCGGGAGAGTTAAGGTACTTGGGTTTGCCATCTCCCATCACGCGGCCTCCGAAACCAATCACCCGATGATTACTGTCCTGAATCGGAAACATGACGCGGTTCCAGAACTTGTCATGCATGCCGAACCGCTCATCAAAGGCTGCCAGTCCCGCTTCCGTCAGCAGATCATCCTTATATCCTTTGGAATGCAGATATTTCACCAGATCATCACTGGTTTTATTGGCATATCCCAGTCCAAACTGTTTCATGGTTTCTTCCGATAGCTGTCTGCTTTTGAAATATTCATAGCCCTGTTTTCCCTGTGGGCTCCGCAGTTGAAAATAAAAATATTTCGCCGCCTCCCGGTTGACCTCTAAAAGCTGTGCCCTGCGGTTTTCTTTCTGTCGTGCTTCCTGAGAATATTCCACCTCCGGAAGCTTTACTCCCGCCCGGTCAGCCAGAAACTTCAATGCCTCCGGGAACGTGTAGTTCTCGTATTCCATGACAAAGGTCAACACATTTCCGCCTGCTCCGCAGCCAAAGCAATAATACATCTGCTTCGCAGGAGACACGGAAAAGGAAGGAGATTTTTCATTATGAAAGGGACAAAGACCAAAGTAATTGGCTCCCTTTTTCTGCATCCGCACATATCCCGAAACCACATCCACGATATCGTTCCGGGTACGGACTTCCTCCACTAATTCTTCTGGATAGTACATCTTTTCACCTATGATCTGTTATCGATTCCAGGATTTGGGTATGTAAAGCTCTTCATAAAGAGCGATCGCATAACGATCCGTCATGGACGCAATAAAATCACATACCACTTTTTCCAACGGCTCACCCACATTGATAAGCCTTCTGTATTCATCCGGCAGTTTCTCCATGTGACGCAGGAAATAATCGTATAAGGTCACTACGAGACGTTCTGCCTTCGTTTCTTCACTTTTTGCTTCTTTATTCGTATAAACACGTTCAAACATAAACTGACGCATCTTCGTCATTGCTTCCGCAACCGGCTCCGACATCCGAATGTCATCCACTCCCGTAGATGTGGTAATGATATCGTGGATAAAACAATCCAGCCGCTCCCCACAATTGACGCCGATAACTTCCCGGATTTCCCTCGGTACATCCGATTCAGTCAGGATTCCACCGCGAATGGCATCATCCATATCGTGATGAATGTAAGCAATCTTATCGGACAGACGCACGATCTTTCCCTCTAAGGTACTGGGATTTCCTTTCGTCTGATGGTTGCGGATGCCATCCCGTACTTCCATGGTAAGATTCATTCCCTGTCCGTTTTTCTCCAGAATATCCACCGTCCGCACACTCTGCTCGCTATGGTCAAATCCGTATGGGCATACGCCGTTCAAAGCACGTTCTCCTGCATGTCCAAAAGGGGTATGTCCCAAATCATGTCCCAGTGCGATTGCTTCCACCAATTCCTCGTTAAGTAAAAGCGCTTTGGCAATCGTGCGAGCATTTTGAGATACCTCCAGCGTATGAGTCAGACGTGTCCGGTAATGATCTCCTTCCGGAGTCAGAAAAACCTGTGTCTTGTCCTTCAGGCGCCGAAATGCCTTACAATGAATCACACGGTCACGGTCACGCTGAAACACGGTACGGATATCGCACTGTTCCTCCGGCTTCAATCGTCCTTTTGAATTCTTACTTAAGGTTGCATAGGGACTCAGGTGTTCCTCTTCCCATTGCTCCATGGTCTCACGAATGGTCAAAGCTCTTCCTCCTGTCAAAATACACACTCACAATTTAAATATACGGCGTTCACCCCCGGAATTCCTTTTTTCCGGCACAAATTTTTCTAGAAAAATCATCTCTTTTTATCGACAAATGTCATAAATGAATTCTGCATTTTTGTCCATGGCTTCACTGGCAGACTTCACCGGCACCATTTGAAACACATGCCACATTCCTTTGAATACATCCAGCTTCACAGAAACATTGGCATGAATCATATGTTTGTGAAGATTTAAAGAATCTGCCAGCAAAATCTCATTATCTCCCACCTGAATATAGGTGGGCGGAAATCCGGAAAAATCTCCGAACAAGGGAGAGATCAGCGGATTTTCCAGATCCTGTCCCGGTGCATAGTTGGCAATTGCCGCATCAATGTAATCCCTTGTCAGCACCGGATCTACATTTTTGCGTGACTCATAGGTACGGCCACTGCAGGTGAGATCCGTCCACGGAGATAATAAAACAAGCCCTCTGGGCAATAATCTGCCTTCCTGTTTCAGCCGATGTACCAGGCTCAGAGCCAGATTTCCTCCCGCAGAATCTCCCGCGACAATCACATCCCTGGCGCCATATCCCAGAAGCATTAAATGATTCCAGGCACGCATGGCATCCTCCGTAGCTGCAGGATAGGGATGCTCCGGTGCAAGACGATAATCAAACGCCATCACATCCATAGAAGTAGAATTGGCCAGCTTTTCTGTAATACTCCTGGCATACAGACAGCTTCCGGTGGAATAGCCGCCTCCATGACAATATAAAATCACATACTTCTTCATGTGGGCACGGTTAACACTGATATACTCCGCATGCATTTCCCCTATCGTCACATCTTTTATTAAAACATCATTTAAGTTATTGCGCAGGCTTGCCAATTGTTCCTGTGAATGCCGCTGCTTTTCAATGTCCGGGCTTTCCATCAAACCGTGCATTCTCTTAATGACCTGCATTAAATTTTGATTTCTTCTTTCCGAAAGTGCCATATGGATTCCGTTTCCTCCTCTTTATTAATTTGCATTGTCAAACTGTCTGAATCTAAGTATAATATGAAAAGAAAGTAACTGTGAAGATACACAATCGTTACTAAAGAAAATTTGTAAACGGGGGAGCACCATGAGCAATATTAAAACAGAACATGCCGACTGGTACAAGCTGGATCTCTCCGCAATCGTATATCCCACCCTGCAGCGTCGGGATTTTTCTTCCGTCTATCGTCTGTCTGTCCTGCTGAAAGACGAGATTGATCCGGAGCGCCTGCAGCAGGCATTAGACTTAACCCTGAAACGATTTCCCACTTATAAAACCGCGATCCATAAGGGATTGTTCTGGCGTTATCTGGAACCGAATCATCGTCCCGGTCCTTTTGTCCAGCCGGATATTAAAAATTTCTGTATGCCTATGCCTTTTAAGGCAGGAAGCCGCTATCTGCTCCGGGTATACTATTTCGGACGCCGGATTTCTCTGGAGGCTCATCATAGTCTTGGGGACGGTACCGGAGGCATGTATGTGTTACAAACCCTGACGGCCACTTATCTCCGACTTATGGGACATAAGGTTTCCAATGGAGGCTTCGTTCTGGATATTAATGAAAAACCGGATCCCACCGAATGGGAAGACGCCTACATGAAATATGCAAACGCACAGGTTCGCCCTCCCCGCATGGGAGAAAAAGCCTACCGCGTGCATGGAACCAAAGAACCCTTTTATACCTTCAATATTATTGACGGGATTCTATCCGTACAGGAAGTCATGAATGTAGCAAAAGGATATCATTGTACCATTACCGAATATTTAAATGCCGTTTTGCTCTATGCCCTGCTCCAGAAGCAGCTGGGCGAATTTCATTATAAGCTGAAACCGGTAAAGATCGCCATGCCGGTAAACCTGCGGCGTTTCTTTCCCTCTAAAACACTGCGTAATTTCATCACCATGATTTATCCCGGTGTTGATCCTCGGCTAGGCGAATATACCTTTGATGAAATCATCCAGCATGTGCACAATTACATGCGTTATTCTATCAACGAGAAATTCCTCAGAGGCGATATCACCACCAATGCCGCAACGCAGCGGAATCCTCTCATTCGTATCGTGCCGCTCTTTGTGAAAGATATCGTCGTCCGAACCTTCTATACCAAGATTCAGGACAAGAACTCCTCGGCCGGTCTCACCAATATGGGAGTTCTCAAGGTTCCCGAGGATATGCAGCCCTATATTGAGCGATTTGACATTTATATGGGACAGCCCTTCTCCACCAGAACCAACTGTGCCATTGTCAGTTTTCAGGATGTCCTCACCATCAACTTTGCCAGCAGTATTGCGGAAAGTGATGTAGAACGATTGTTTTTCCAGAAACTGGTTCAGGATGGCATTCATGTAAAAATAGAAAGCAACCGATCTTAGTATCGTTCAGAAAGGAATAAAGCTTATGTCTTATTGTGTAAATTGCGGCGTAGAACTGGATCCCTCTTTAAAGAGCTGTCCTCTTTGCCACACACCCGTTATTAATCCAAATGAATTAAAAAAAGAGGTTTCCTCCTCTCCTTATCCCACACAGAAAGGGCAGGTTGAGGTGGTGAAACGCAAAGATTGGGGGCTGTTGCTCTCCATTGTTGTTCTGGCCACCTCTGTCACCTGCATTTTATTAAATTTACTGGTCTTTTCACAGAGTCCCTGGTCGGTTCTCATCGTAGGAGCCTGCGTCATTCTTTGGACTTTACTGGTTCCTTTTGTCATCTACAGTCGCCTGCCAATCTATGTGTCCATTCTATTGGACATTCTGGCCGTTGGCATTTATCTGTATATGCTGACCTACCTGACCAATTCCAATGCCTGGTTTTTCCATGTGGCATTACCCATCGTAATTTTAATCGGGTTACTGATGGAAGTGATCACTGTATTATTCCGTCATTTATCTACTTCTATTCTGGCCGGTGCCTTATACATTTTCATTGCTATTCCTATCCTTTGCATCGGTATCGAAATGATTGTAGATCTGTTTTTGACGGAAAGCATCTCTCTGTCCTGGTCTATGATCGTACTGACCGTATGTGTCATTATCGATATTACTTTAATCACGGTCATTTCCCGCTCCCGTCTAAGGAATGCCGTACGACGCAGACTCCATTTTTAAAGATTGTTTACCCGGATTTCCATATAATCCCGGTCCTCACCGGTAAGAGGCAGGATCAACCCGATTCCATCCTCGGTACGGTAGGAATATCCCGGCGTTACCAGAAGAATATTTTTAAAATCAAAGTCAAACTGAGACAATGAATCACTTAAATTGGGGAAATGTTTGGAAAGCATTTCCTCAAATTCTTCCTGACTCATTTCATTTACAAGTTCACAGTCCTTAAAGGATGTCAGCTTCTCTACCATGGTCTCTACATCCACCATATCTGCCAGACGGTTGTTATCCCCCCGTACAAAATCAAAATTGAAGGCTGTAGCAAACTGATTGATGCGACTGTTGCCTTTTAAATCCAGGGATCCTCGCAGGATAACCGACAAACTCGTTTCATCCTGCCAGGTTACTTCATAATCACAGGTCAGAAGATTCGTACTTTTCGGATCATACATGGCATAAAGATAATCTGTGATCTTTCCGTTAAAAAGCTCTTCCATATCCGTATCAGCCAGACCGCCTATCACCGGATAGGCGATCTGCAGCTGTTCTCCATCCTGTTCTTCCCTGCGTTCTATCGTATATTCCACAGGTTCTGCCGTCTCTTCGCTCTCCTGGCTCTCAACCTCTTCTGTCGCCATTTTTCCATCAAGAGGGAAATCATAGGTCTGATGTGCTGTTGTTAACGCTTTGCCTTCCACGGTCAGCATTAATCCATCTGCCTGATAAGCTTCCAGAAAGGTCTTGGTCAAGGCTGCCAGAATTAAATCCTCACTCTGCTCATTCATGGTGTTAACGTACTCACCATAAGCTTTTGTTAAATCAAGATATAATATTTTCTTTCCATTTTCCTGTTCTTCGGAAAAGGAATTTACTTTTGTATCAATGGAGGTAATGTTGTGCAGGCTAAGATGGGAAATAATGGTCTCCGGCCGCAGTCCGTTCAATGTTTCTTCCGCGCTTTCCAGTCCCATTCCCCCGATACGGCTGAAATAAATGCGCACCGAAACCGGTTCCGCACTTTCCTCTGTGGTCTGCTGCAAAGTCTCCTGTACTTCCTCTGTAGATTCCTGTTGGTTCACTGCAGGTATCTGCTCTTTACCACATGCTGCACATAGTAAGATTATGATACCCATAATCGGCAACCATTTTTTCTTGCTCATAAAAACCATGCCTCTCCCTTATTTCTTTTCATAATTCGCATGTTAGCGTTTCATTTTACCATATTTTCATGGGTTCTGCAAATGAAAGAACAGGAATGGTCTTGTTTCGTTTATTCTCCCACCTGAATGATACATCCGGTCTTGGCATTCACTCTATGGGAAATGGAAATTACGGTACGATTTGCAGACACACGTTTCAATGCCTGCAATACTTCTCTCTCTGTCTGGGCATCCAGATTTGCCGTAATTTCATCTAATAAGAGAAGTTTCGGCTTTGCTACGGCTGCCCGGGCAATGGATAACAGCTGCCATTGTCCCTGCGAGAAAAGTTCCGGCGAACACACCGTGTCATAGCCCTTTTCCAGAGTCTGAATCGTGTCATCTAATCCTGCAACCACTGCTGCCTCCCGCACATCTTCCATTGTAAAGGAAGAATCGTACAACGTGATCTGCTCTTTGACTGTACCGGGAACCCGATGGAACGACTGTTCCACGTAACCAAACAGCTGCCTTTTATCCTGCTCCCGGATTTTCGATGCCGGCTGTCCGTCGATAAGTGCCACTCCCTTTTGAGGTTCATACAGACCCAACAGCAATTTAAAAATCGTGCTTTTCCCTGCTCCTGTCCGCCCGGAAAGAGTCACTTGTTCCCCCTCTTTTACTTGGAAAGACAGATTGTTTAAAATATTTTTTTCTCCATAACCAAAGGTTACATTCTGAAATTCTACGAAGCTGTCCGTGTGCGGTTGTACTTGCTCCTCCGTATTCTCCGCTTTTTCCGGAAGTTCTTCCAGACGGAAAAATTCATTGATTCGATGTACCCCCGCAATTGCTGACTGAATCGTCTGAATTTCCATTCCCAGGCTTTCCACCGGTTCAAAAATCTGGGAAATATAGTTCATCACAGCTACCGCTGTTCCCGCAGACATGCCAAATAACTGTAACACGGTCACATTCCCCGATGCAGAAAGCAGCATAACCACAGCCACTGTCACTGCATTTAAAATCAAAATTACCGGTGAATAAATTGCATCGTAAAAATTCGTTTTCTCCACAGCACGATAACTTTCTCCGATATACTTGTCATACTGCGCTTCCATATATTTCTCTTTGTCCAGGCTGTGAATCGTTCGGATATTATGCAAAGTCTCCGGTACATGACCAGATGCCTTACTCACCGCACGACGGTTTTCGATCTGGGCTGCCAGCATGTTTTTCTGCACATGTCTGGTAAACCAGAAAAGAAATGGCAGTATTACAAGAAGCACCACAGCGAGACCCTTATTTTCAAACCAGATCACCACCAGAATACTGATAATCTTGCAGGCGTCAGCAAACATACTGATGATCCCTGAGGTAAAAAGATTTTCCACAGTATCTACATCACCAACAAAGCGTGAAGCCAGAGTTCCAGGTTCCAGCCCTGTCAGTTTGTCAGAAGTAAGGCATATGAATTTTTCCATAAGGCTGCTTCTAAGTGCATGTGTGATTTTCTGCCCAAATACGGTAAGCAGACCTTCCCTGGCAGATTCCATGAATCCGGTAAGTGCAAGCATTGCAAAATAAAGGAAAATCACCCAGAATGTCACGGCTTTTCCCGCTGTGACTGTATCTACGATTTTTGCCAGGATCAGCGGCGGGATAAGAGCCGTTACCACTGCGCCTGCTACAGCAAAGACAATACCCATAGACAGCCATTTCTGCTGCAGAACTGTTTCCCTACACGACGCTCTTCCGATCTCTTTTGCAATTTTCCCTTTGCCCTTGTTTTCTACCGGAAAAACATTTGCATCTGACCTTCTGCTCTTTTCCAAAATCATATTTTCTTCTGATTTCACGTTGTTCTTATTTCTGTCTGTCTTCACTCTCTGCACCTCCTTCCTCAGTAAATAATTTCTTATACTCCGGTACCTTCACAAGTAATTCTTCATGCGTACCCACCACTGTTTTTCCATCTTCCATCCAGATGATCTGATTCATCTGCGGAAACAGATACAGACGGTGGGAAATCAGCAGCACAATATTCTCTTTCGCCTGTGCTTTCAAATTGGCAAAAATCTGTCTCTCGGTGCTCTTATCCAAAGCCGAAAAAGGATCATCCAGAACCAGAACTGGCTTTTTGTGGCAAAGAGTTCTTGCAAGAGCCAGACGTTTTCCCTGTCCGCCCGAAAGACGTACGCCACCATTTCCTACCAAAGTCTGTAAACCATCATCCATCTCATTTACTTCTTCTGCCATGCAAACCATTTTCAGGAAATCCTCTGCGTTTTTCCGTTCACCCATAAGCACATTGTTTTCCACGCTGTCGTTAAACAGCTCCGGATCATGACCAAGATAGCCTATGATATTCGTCTGCCAGGATTGGGGCATATTCTGAAGCTCTTTGCCATCCACAAGAATCTGACCTTCATATGGATACTCGCACAAAAATACTTTTCCCAAAGTAGACTTTCCGCAGGCCACTGGTCCGGTAATTCCGATTATCTGCCCTTTTTCAGCCTTGAAGGAAATATCCTTCAGAATCTGTTTCCCATCCGGATAAGCAAAATTCAGATGACGGACCTGCAATTGTTTTACGTTCCTGTAACGAATTTCTGACTGGGCTATCTCTAGCTGAGATAGCTCTTTCTGCGACAAGGTTTCTTCTGCCTGTTTAGCAGACATATTTTCCTGCCTTTCCACTTTCCCATTTTCCAGAATTCCAGACACATTTTTCTCACTCTTTGGGATTTCTTCCTGCTTTGTCAAAAGCGGCTTAATACGCTTCCAGGAAACCTGCGCCTTATGCACTGCATTAAACAGCTTCGCTGCACTGGATGACTTCACGGACAGCTTCACAAAACATGCCAGGAAAGTAGTAAAAGATGCAATCGTCCATGTGCTCCAGCCTGTTCCCAGAACATTTTTCTGTCCAAAATACAGGATAAACAGTACCCCGGTCATGGAAATGATCCGGTACAAAGGCGGCATGATGGAATTCCAGATATTCGCTTTTACTGCTGACTTTTCATAAGCGGTAAGATTTTCTTCATATGCCTTGCGGCGCTCCTCTTCACATCCAAAAACACGGTATGTAACAGCATTTTCCGCCCGATCCAGAGTCGCTGTACTTAAATGTCCAGACTGCTCTTTGTATGCAGTTCCGGTTATCTGGATCATTTTTTTCATTTTCTCCGCCGTGATATAGGAAATCGGCGGGA